>Ga0307419_10000098_pt1 | contig 34226 bp, 36 predicted proteins | sample SalMarWE160230MG_2_FD_202512 | JGI IMG/M metagenome (GOLD analysis project Ga0307419, IMG submission 202512) | Salt marsh sediment microbial communities from the Plum Island Ecosystem LTER, Massachusetts, United States - WE1602-30 | ecosystem: Environmental > Aquatic > Marine > Intertidal zone... | reverse complement strand
TAAACTGGAACACGGGTGCTCCGGAAATAATTAATAAAATCAGGGCTCTCAGCATGAAACCGGGAGCTTACTGCCTGTGGAGGAATTTGAGAATTAAAATTCTTAAAGCCGGTGTTATAGATAAGGACACCTATCCTTATAAACCTGAGACTGCCGGAGGCGATAAAAATGGTTCCATAATAGAAGCAGACAGAGAAAAAGGTATTTTGGTCAAGTGCGGCGGAAATGAAATAGTAAAAATTGAACTGCTGCAGCCCCAGGGCAAAAAGGCAATGCCTGCAGCTGATTTTATTAATGGATACAGGTTAAAAGCTGGTGAAAGTCTTGAATGAAAAATGGCAGCGACAGTCCCCGTAAAATTGCTCTTCTTATATTAAACAGCTATTTTAAAGAAAGAAAATCTTTAAAAGATATAATAAACCGCTGCTTCAGTCATTATAATTTATCCGGACTCAACAGGCGCTTTATATTCAACGTAGTAAAGGGTACGGTAAGATATTATATAAGACTCGATTTTATAATTTCTTTATTTTCGGATAAAGATATAAAAGATATAGATTTCAAAGTGCTTAATATCCTGCGTATGGGGATCTTCCAGTGCATATATATGGATAAGGTCCCTGCTTATTCAGCTGTTGACCAGAGTGTTGAACTGACCAAAAGCAATGCAACTTTATCTTCGACAGGGTTTGTAAATGCAATACTGCGCAGGGTATGCTCGGTAGAGGATATGGATCTATTTATAAGAAAAAAGGCAGGAGAGTTAATAGAAGATGAAATCGATGGAATTAGTATAAACTATTCTTATCCCAGATGGCTGGTAAAGTACTGGTTTGACTGGTATGGAAAAGAAAGGACCGTTCTGCTCTGTAAATCGCTAAATGAAAATCCGCATGTTTACCTGCGGTTTAATAAGGGCAAGACTACAAAAAATAAACTGTCACAGGAATTGGATACGGTACTGCCGTGTAAAAATATTTTATTGGAAGACATACGGGCAGATGCGATAGAAGTTTCCAGTGCTAAAGATATAAACAAAACCGGTGCATATAAAAAAGGTCTGGTTTCGGTCCAGGATCTATCCTCGCAAATAGCCGTAAAGTACTACCTTGATCCCGGCAAAGGAGAAAAGGTACTGGATATATGTGCGGCTCCGGGCGGAAAGACTGTCTTTATCTCCGAAATGGTAGGAGTCAAAGGAGAAGTACTGTCAGTTGACATAAGCGGAAAAAGACTTAAGTTAATGAAGGACAATCTTGAAAGGTTAAATGCAGATAATGTATGGGTCATGCAGGCGGACGCAGCCGAAAAAAATTTTCTTGAGAAAAACAGTTATGCAGTCAAGAATAAGAATTTTAAAAATAAAAAAATATCCGGTGATTATACCGGATACTTTGATAAGATAATAATAGATGCACCCTGCAGCGCTTTTGGGACCATTTCCAAGAATCCGGATGTAAAATATAATAAGACCATGGATGATGTAATACGCCTTTCCGGTCTTTCTTACAGGATGATGGTAAATTGCGGCAGATACCTAAAGCCAGGCGGAAAGCTTGTTTTTTATACCTGTACCATATCACCCCTGGAAAACCAGCAGGTAATAAGTAAATTTTTGAAGGAATACAGAAAGGAGTATGCGGCAAAAAATCCGAATATGACCGATGAATTGATATCGATTTTAAAAATACCATCCTTGAGCCCGAATAAAGACAGTGCCGCTTTGGGAGAAGAGGCATGCTTTGAGATTATGCCATATTACTTTGGGAGCGAAGCAGGTTTCGTCTGCAGTTTTATAAAGAGTTTATGAATCCTCAGTTTGGCCGGGGATCGTACAAGAAGATAGGGTATAAAATAAAAGATTCCTATCTTGAAACGGAAATTTAATCAGCGGGGACCGTTTATGGTTTCCTTATAATATATAGGATTTGAATAATCATGCTTTATACCGGAACTTAGTCAGTCCTATTTATCTTTATCCATCTGTTTCATCACTTCTTTTATTTTCCTTTCTTCCCAGCGGCTGCCTTTCCCAAATACAAAAGTTCTTAAGCCGTGCATTAAAACGGCAAAGCCCCAAAAACCAAAAGGAAACAAGAACCAATAAAATCTACTTGCATGTTATCAGGGTAGGAAGGTAATAAAAAAACTGTCAGATGGCATTCAAAAAGAGCCATTGATATATATGATGTGCAAACATGGGAAAGTTTATTTGAGTCTATACTACTTTTTTAATCTCACCTGATTTTAGGCATCTGGCGCAGATATTTATGGTCTTAACCTTACCTTTATATTCAACCTTTGCTTTGTGAATATTAGGCTTGAAGGTTCTTCTGGTTTTTTTATGCGAGTGGCTCACGTTATTCCCAAAAGCTGTTTTTTTCCCGCAAATTTCGCATACTCTGGACATTTTTTCTCCTGTGCACCTTTATAAAAATTTATGCTGCATCTATTACAGATACATGCAATACTGGTTTTAAATAAACCAGGAAGGAATATTAGCATTTTATAGTTTAATTTTCAAGATAAATAAAAAAGTATGTCACAGCAAAGTAAAAGGCTGAAGCAAGAAACAATTTTTAATTAATAAAGTCTTAGTTGTTATAAAAATAAATAAAATTATAGAATAAGAAGCATGACCTTATCCGGATTTGAATATGATCTGATGAAATATATATAATTTTAAATTTAAAAGCAAAGAGAGCGATTATGTTTATTGAAATAGATAGCGGTGATCTGGAAAAAGTTATAGATATAATAATAGGCGATTTTAAGGAAAATGAAAGTAAAATTAATGATCTGAATGTTTTCCCTGTTCCCGACGGGGACACCGGTACAAATATGCTGATGACTTTGAAATCAATCAGAGAAGAACTTTTAAAGTTAAAAAGTTTTTCCGTAAAGAGCATACTGGAAAAGGCATCGTTTGGAGCATTGATGGGAGCCAGGGGTAATTCCGGCGTAATACTATCCCAGATACTTAAAGGTTTTTTCGATATATTAATAAGAAGCAATGACCTGGATCTGGATGTAATCAAGGATGCATTAAGGTCATCAAAAAATCTGGCATATGATTCCGTACAGGATCCGACTGAAGGAACTATGCTTACAACCATTAAGGATATCTGCAATTTTGTAGAGAACCTCACAAATAATACAGGTAAAATAAAAGTCATAGAGCTTCTGGATAAAATTATCTTAGAAACTGAAAAATCCGTTGAAAGGTCCACTTTGCTGCTGCCGGTATTAAAGAAAGCTGATGTGGTGGATGCCGGCGCCCAGGGTATTCTGGATATATTAATAGGAACCAGAAAGGCTTTAACCATGATTAATAATTTAAACGGTGAGCTGAAAAGGAAGACCGGAAAAGCAAAAAATAAATCTTTAACGTCCGGTATCGGCGATGATAAGGGAAAAAGCGGCAATACAGATAAAAAACCCCGTGACAGTATCACGCAGATTAAAGAGGATAGATTAAAGGAAGTGAAAATCGGTTACGAAATTAAATATACTTATTGTACCGAATTCATACTGAAAGGCAGCGGGATAGATGTGGAAAGACTAAGGGAAAGAATCGAAACCTTTGGCGACAGTGCAATGGTCGTAGGAGATGAAAGTCTGGTAAAAATACATGTGCACACCAATCAGCCGCATAAGGTCCTGAGAAGAGCCCTAAAAGAAGGTACGATTCATGATATCCAGATTAATAATATGAAAGATCAGAGAGAAGAAGTAACAGGAGAAGCTAAATCTCCTGAAAAAGAAATGGAGAAAAAAAGAGCCCTGATAGTTGTGGCCAGCGGCAAGGAACTGGAAGAGATATTCAAAAGCATAGGTGTGGATATCATTGTGAGCGGCGGACAGAGCATGAATCCGTCAACCTATGACCTGGTGAAAGCCATAAATAGCACCGATGCTGACGAAGCTATTATATTTCCCAATAATAAAAATATTATACTTACCTCGAACCAGGCAAAAAAAATTGTAAAGAAAAAAACTGTTTATGTTGTATGTACCAGGACCGTTCCGGCAGGGATAGCGGCAGTACTTAATTATAATCCCGATGCGGGGATGGAAGAAAATATTTATAATATGGAAGAAGCGGCCAGTAAGGCAAAAAGCGGGGAAGTGACAGCAGCGGTCAGGAATGCAAATCTCATGGTAGGTGAAATAAAGAAAGGTGAATATATCGGTCTTTCAAACGGCAAGGTTAGAGTAATTTCGGATAATGTCGTAGATGCGACTATCGATCTTGTAAGAGATATTGCAGATGCGACCGAAGAGGTCATTACCTTTTATACCGGTAAAGATGCCAGGCCCGAAGATAGCGAGGCTATCAGGGAAAAACTAAAAAAATATTTCCGCAAAATGGATGTGGAAATGCATAAAGGCGGACAGCCTTTATATCCCTATATATTTTCAATAGAATAATTACCGGACGGTGATGGATCATTAGAATTATTTCCGGTGAGTTTAAAGGCAGAAAACTAAAGCCTCCTTCAGATTATAAAATCAGGCCTACTCTGGACAGCGTTAAAGAGAGTATTTTTAATGTTATCAGCGGCAGATTAGCAGGGTCAAATGTTCTGGATCTATTTTCGGGAACGGGTTCACTGGGAGTGGAATCATCAAGCAGAAATTGCAATCTAGTATACTTTGTGGATAATAGTTTCCAATCAATTAATCTTATAAGGTATAATACCAGGTATTTTGAAAATACAGATAAAAAGTATAAGATAATCAAAAGTGATGTTTTAAAATTCTTAAAATCTTATAAGGGTTTGAAATGGGACCTGGTCTTTTTGGACCCACCATACAAAATTGAAAGTGATATAATGAAAAAGATATTTGATGCTCTGGCAGGTAAAGATATCATCAAAAAAGATGCTTTGCTGATATACGAATACTTTTTTAAAAAAGATGTAAGCGGTGAAATAAAGAATTTTAATATAGTCAAACAATCGCATTTCGGAGATAAAAAAGTAATTTATCTGTCACCTTGTCAAAGTTAAAAGATAGGATTATATTATGGAAAAGACAGCATTGTGTCCGGGCACATACGACCCTTTAACCGAGGGACATAAGGATATAATAAGCAGATGCTCAAAGATTTTTAATAAGGTGATAGTAGCCATATCCGGAGATACCAGAAAAAAACCATTTTATTCCATAGAAAAGAGAATGGATTTTACAAGCAGAGCTCTGGGTGATTTGGGCAATATAGAAGTAATAACTTTTGAAGGGTTGCTGGTGGATCTGGCTAAAAAAGAAAAAGCGGCAGTTATAGTAAAAGGACTCAGGGCCATATCGGATTTTGAATATGAGTTTCAGATGGCACAGATAAATAAAAAGCTGAATCCGGAAGTGGAGACTATGTTTATGGTCACCAATCCTAAATTTGCTTATCTGAGTTCGAGTGCGGTAAAAGAAGTGGCAAGGTTTAATGGCTGCATAAAAGGCCTGGTACCGGAGGAAATAGAGAAAGATGTCATTGAAAGTTTTAATAAGAATGTTTTTTAATTAAAAATAAACGGATATGGAGAGCGGCATGAATGTAATTGAAATCGTAGACAGAATTGAAGAATTTCTTGAAAAGAGCAGGAGGATTCCATTTTCATCCAATATAATGGTAAGCGAAAGCGAGATATACGATTTACTGGATGAATTGAGGAGTGTGCTGCCGGAAGAGTTCAAGCAGTCAAGGTGGATTGTAAAAGAAAGAGAGAATATGATAGAAGAGGCCAAAAGATATTCTGAAAGGGTAATTAAAGAAGCTAAGGAAAAGGCAGAAATTCTTGTCAGTGAAACCGAGATATTAAAAGATGCTGCCAGGAAATCGGAGGAGATAATGACCACCGCAGAAGCCAGGGCAAGGACCATCAGACTTGAAGCCGAGGATTATGCAGACGAGAAACTGGCAAATATGGAAGCTGTACTGCATAAATTGCTGACTGCAATCGAAAAAGGAAGGGAACAATTTAGAGGCGCATTGGATACAGGTGAGAAATAATATTTATTGAATAAATATTATTTTATGTTATATTGATTTATTTGTTATTTATAACAAGTTTGTAACAATATTGTAAACAGGAGGATAGAGTATTGGCGGTTCCAAAAAGAAAAACATCAAAATCCCGGAGAAACAAACGCAGAACTCATGACCGATTAAAATTACTTAACATAGTAGAATGCCCCAGGTGTCACAGCAAGAAAATATCCCACAGGGTTTGCCAGAATTGCGGATATTATTCTGAACACGAGATAATAATATTTGAGAAGAAAGGCAAGGAGAAAGGCAAAGAGAAAGGCAAAGAAAAGAGCAAAAAAGAAACCAGTGAAACACGCAAGTAAAAATGAATCACATAAATGGAATTGGAGGTTTGTAATTTGAATTTGCAGAATTTTTTTTGCCCGAAGTCCACAGCAGTAATTGGGGCTTCCAGACAAGAAAAAAAAGTAGGCCACGAGATTCTATCCAATCTAATAAATTCCGGATATAAAGGCAAATTATTTCCAGTAAACCCTAAAACAGATGAAATATTTGGAATTAAATGTTATCCATCGGTACTGGATGTACCGCACGATATCGAGCTGGCTATAATAGTTATCCCCCGCACGATGGTGTTAGAGGCTCTGGAACAATGTTCAAAGAAAAATATAAAATGGTTCATTATAATTTCAGCAGGATTTAAGGAAACAGGTGTAGAAGGAGCCAGAATAGAGAGACAGTTAATTGAGAAAGCAAGGAATTACGGAATAAGGATACTGGGTCCCAATTGTCTTGGAATCATAAATACGGGATGTCCCATAAATGCTTCTTTTTCTCCCAATATGCCCCCCAGGGGGAAAATAAGTTTTATATCTCAATCAGGTGCGCTGGGAACAGCTATCCTGGATTGGGCCAAGACTAATAAAATAGGGTTTTCGAAATTTGTTTCTCTGGGTAATAAAGCTGATATTTCAGAAAATGATTTTATTGAAGGCTGGGAAAATGAGAAAAATACCGAAGTAATTACTTTATATCTTGAAGGTGTAAAATCCGGAAAAGAATTTATCAAAATATGTTCCAGGGTTTCTAAAAAGAAACCTATAATAGTTATCAAATCCGGAAACACAAACGCAGGGGCCAGGGCGGTGTCTTCTCATACAGGCACGCTTGCCGGCTCGGCTAAAGCTTATGAAGCTGCCTTTAAACAGACAGGCATAATAAGGGCGGATACAATAAGGGATCTCTTTAACTACTCTATAGCTTTTTCCTATCAGCCATTGCCTAAAGGTAAAAAAGTTGCAATAATAACAAATGCAGGCGGTCCCGGCATTATGGCCACAGATGAATGTGAAAAGAGAGATATAGAGCTGACCAGCCTAAAAATAGAAACTATAGAAAACCTAAAGAAATTTTTGCCCCAGGCAGCAAATTTTTATAATCCTGTAGATATTTTAGGAGATGCTCTGGCAGACAGGTACAGCAAGGCACTGGAGGAAGTGCTGAGGGACAGCAATGTTGATGCAGTGGTAGTACTGCTAACGCCACAGGCAATGACACAATGTTTGAAAACAGCCAGGGCAATTACCGGAGTAATAGAAAAAAGCAGCCGCAGTATTCCTATACTAACAAGTTTTATGGGAGGTTCAGAAGTAAAAGAAGCGGTAAATTTTTTAGCTAAAAAAAATATTCCCAATTTTGATATTCCCGAGGAAGCAATAAAAACATTAAAAGTAATGATGGACTATACGGAATGGAAATCCAGAAGAGATTTCCCTGTTGAGCAGTTCGAAGTTGACAATAGAAGGGTTAAGGAAATATTTAACCGGTGCAAAGCCGAAGGCAGACTGGAACTGGGAGAAATAGAAGCAAGAGAAATACTTAAAGCATATAATATAAGGATACCTGAAGCAGAACTGGCCTGTGATATAGGAAAAGCAAAAGAGGTAGCGGCAAGAATCGGATATCCGCTGGTACTGAAAATTGTTTCACCTAATATTTTGCATAAAACCGATGTTGGCGGCGTTAAGATTGGAATAGAAAATGAAAAAGAACTGGAAGAAAGTTACGACCAGATTCTTATCAATGTTAAAAAATATATGCCCGATGCCAATATCAGGGGAATTATGGTTCAGAAATTTATTAAAGAAAAAAAAGAGACCATTATCGGAATAAGCGAGGACCCTCAATTCGGACCAATGGTCATGTTCGGACTTGGCGGGATATATGTTGAGGCACTTAAAGATGTTTCTTTTAGAATTGTTCCAATAAGCAGAGAGGTTGCCCGGGAAATGGTGGAAGAGATTAAATCTTACAAGCTGCTTAAGGGTGTTAGGGGCGAAGACCCTGCAGATGTGGATAGCATAATTGATATCATACTTAAAGTTTCTCAGCTGGTTATAGATTTTCCAGAAATTATGGAAATGGATATAAATCCCTTGTTTGTAAAAAAACAGGGCGAAGGCTCAATAGCTGGAGACGTAAGAATAAGAATAGGAGGTTAAAATGATTCCTTTATTTTTTATTTCAAATCAGCCCTTTTCAGGGAAAAGTTCAATGTGTGTGGGAGTGGGGAAATTATTTGTTGAAAAAGGTCTCAAAGTAGGATATATGAAACCGGTGGGAACACTGCCGACCCGGGTAGGAGGAATTACCACAGATGAAGATGCGCAATATATTTCCAATATACTGGATGTAAAAGAAGAGCTTGAAGATATATGTCCCATCGTACTGACCCAGCAATATGTAAGAGAAGGGTTAAAGGATAATAATTTCTCCAAGGAATTTATGGAATCAATCGAGAAAGCTTACAAGAGAATCCAGAAGGGTAAGGATATTGTAATTTTAGAGGGAGCCAAGAGCGTAGAAGACGGATATTTCCTGGGAGTATCATCAGATAAGATTTGTGAGCATCTGGGGGCCAAGGCGGTTATGGTAATCAAATACGGCTCTGAAATCGTGGATCAAATTCTTTACTCAAAGAGTTTTTTGGGCAGCAAACTCGCAGGAATAATTATAAACTGGGTTCCAAGAAGCCAGGTGGATTATCTTAAGGAACTGATAATACCATTTATTGTAAAAAAAGAAATAGAAGTATTTGGATATATTGTATCGGATAAAATGCTTTCTTCCGTAAGCGTAAAAGAAATGTCCGAGCTTTTAGGAGGACAGATAATCTGCGCTGAAGACAAGGTAGATGAGCTGGTAGAGGCATTCATGGTCGGAGCAATGGGACAGGAGCAGGCTCTTAAATTTTTTAGGAGGAAAGCAAACAAGGCAGTTATAACCGGCGGCGATAGGGCAGATGTCCAGCTAGCCGCTCTGGAGACTCCTACCAAGTGTCTCATACTTACAGGAAATTTTCAGCCAAGCACCGTGGTCCTGGGAAGGGCCGAAGAATTAGGCGTTCCCATGATCCTGGTTAATTTTGATACCCTAACGGCAGTAGAAAGAGTAGGAGAAATTATAGGACATGTAAGATTTCACGAGATTAAAAAAATAGATAAAATAGTAGAAGTAGTAAAAGAGTATGTAGATATAAAAAGATTGCTGGAAATTTCAAAGAAATAATGTAACCGGTAAAAATTATGATGAAATCTGAGTTTGATGAGTATTTAATTGTAGTAGATGCTATGGGAGGGGATTATGCCCCTGAAGAGGTTATCAGGGGTTCGGTGGAAGCCAGGCAATCATTTGGAACTAAAATAAGGCTGGTAGGCAATAAAAATAAGATTGAAAAAATCGCAGCTTCCAGTCATCTGAACCTGGATGGGATAGAGATAATCGGAAGCTATCAGGAAGTCAGCATGAATGAGTCACCTTCGGAAGTATTGAAGAAAAAGAAGAAATCCTCAATCTATATAGGTTCACAGATGGTATCGCATCTTAAAAACAGTGCCTTTCTTTCGGCCGGCAATACAGGTGCGGTAATGGCCTGTTCCCTTTTTAATATAAAAAGGATTGAAAATATAATAAGACCTGCAATTGCAGTAGTAGTGCCGCTGTCCGATAAGAAATTCGTACTGATAGATGCCGGAGCAAATGCTGATTGCAAGCCTCAATATCTGGTTCAGTTTGCCGTAATGGGAAAGGTTTATTCTGAAAATATACTGGGAATAAGTAATCCAAGAGTTGCTCTGGTTAATATTGGTGAAGAAGAAAAGAAAGGCAGTGAATTGGCAGTTGAAAGTCATAGACTTCTTAAAAATTGTTCCAGTATTAATTTTATAGGAAATATAGAGGGAAGGGATATGTTTGACGGCGGAGCGGATGTAGCAGTCTGTGACGGCTTTGTTGGAAACGTAATTTTAAAATTAATTGAAGGTCTGGCAAGCTTCTTTTTTGGTGAAGTCAAAAAGGTATTGACTTCGAATATACTGAGTAAAATATCGGCCCTGGGGCTAAAAGGCTCTTTTATTGAAATGAAGAAGAAATTTGATTACGAGGAATATGGGGGGGCACAGCTGCTGGGATTGGGCGGTCCTGTTATCATTTCACACGGGAGTTCGAAATCAAGAGCAATTAAAAATGCAATAAAGGCAGCCATGGAAGCGCTAAAGACAAATTTAACCGCTAAAATCAAAATTGAAATCAATAATATAATGTAAATAAAAGAAGGAGAAAGAATGGAAAATTTTGACAGGCTTAAGGAGATTTTAGTTGATATACTTGGTGTTAAAGAACCTGATATAAAGTCCGAAAGCAAATTTGTCGATGATCTGGGAGCTGATTCCCTGGATCTGGTAGAACTCATTATGGCATTTGAAGATAAATTCAAAGTGGAAATAAGTGATGAGGATGCCGAAAAGATAATTACAGTAAAGGATGCTCTGGACTATATTGAATCCCATTCTAAAAAATAAATTTTATAAATCTGGAATAAAATCTGGAATAAGTTCTATAGTTTAATAAGGCGGCGATACCTGTTTGATGAATGACGAAGTTTTACCCGAGGATAGAGTAAAAAAATGGCTGAAAATTATAGGAGTCAATACAAATAGAGTAAAAATTTATATACAAAGTTTAACGCACAGGTCGCTTGCGCGCCAGATAAATATCAAATCGAGGGGTAACGAACAGCTTGAGTTCTTAGGCGACAGCATACTTTCCTTTATCATTACTTCATATATCTATAAAAATTATGAGTATTTTAATGAAGGGAAGATGGCTAAAATAAGATCAGTTCTGGTAAGCAGAAAGACGCTGGCAGAGTTGGCCGGGGAAATAAAAATAGACCAGCAGATACTTTTAAGCGAGAACGAGGAATTGTGTCATGGGAGAGAAAAAGCATCAATTTTAGCGGATAGCATGGAAGCGCTTATTGGTGCCATTTATACTGATAAGGGAATTGATTTTGCCTTTAACTGGGTGATGGATAGGTATAAAAAGAGAATCGAGAAGTTAATCGACACGACAAAGATTATGGATTACAAAACCTATCTTCAGGAAATTGTCCAGGCTGATTACTCTAAACTGGCAAAATACAGATTGATTAAATCCGAAGGTCCCGATCATGATAAATCATTTTATTCGGTAGTGGTGCTTGATGATAAAATAGTAGGAAAAGGTAAAGGAAAAAGCAAAAAGGAATCCGAACAGAATGCTGCTAAAAATACTTTAAAGAAATTATATAACTTAAAATTATAACTTTTACCGGGAATTTACAATTGTACTTAAAAAACATATCTCTGCGGGGTTTTAAATCTTTTAAAAATAAAAGCCAGTTATTCTTTGAGCCTGGAGTCAGTGTGGTTGTGGGCCCAAATGGAAGCGGTAAGAGCAATATAGCGGATGCTATTTCCTGGGTCCTGGGTGAGCAGAGTCCGAAATCGCTGAGAGGTAATTCTATGGGGGATGTTATTTTTAAAAGTAAAAACGAGGAAATGGGAATTGCCGAAGTTTCTCTTATGTTTGATAACTCCGATAGATTGTTTAATACAGAATTCAGGGATGTGAAATTCACCCGCAGGGTATTTTCTAAAGGAGGCAGTGATTATTTTATAAATTCTTCTCCCTGCAGGTTAATCGATATTCAGGAAATGACAGCAGACAGCGGAATAGGTAAAGGCTTGCATATTATAATAAATCAGGGGCAGATTAATGATATTGCGATGCTAAAGTCACTTGAGAGAAAAATTATAATAGATGAAGTATTGGGCATATCAAAACATAAAAATAGGAGAGATAAATCAATAGGGAAACTTCAGAAGGTAAAAAATGATATCGAAAGAATAGATGATTTAACCGAAGAAATAAAGAGGACAATGGATCCGCTTGAGATTGAGGCAAATAGAGCCCGGGAATATGCTGAAGTTTCCAATCATCTAAAAAAAGAGGAAATTTCTCTTTTTATTGCTTATCTTAACAATTCAAATAAAGAGTGGGAAAGTGAAAATATCACATATGCTAAAAGCAAGGATAAGCTGGAGGATATAGAGGCAGAAGCTTTAAGACTGGAGAAGGAAAAGAACAGCCTTTTGAAGCTTATGGATAAAAAGAATAGCGAGTATGAACTCTGGAAAAGCAGAATCGATATGTTCAATTCGAAAAGTGATCAGCTTGGCCATATGATATCTCTGGCAGAGAGCAAGAGGAATGTTTTTGCTACATTATATAATATGTTTGAACTGGAGCTTGGCAGTATTGAGAGCGCGGGAAGTTTACGCAGCCCGTTAAAACAATACGATAATAAAATCAAGCAGTCTTTTTTAGAGAATATTTTAAATAAGCTTAATAAGCTGGACAAATTATTTTTAAAATTTTTGGAAAAATTGAAGGGAAAAATAAAAGACGATGTTGACGGCAGCTTTATCGAAAACGAAGGGAAGATAATAGAGGAAGAACTAAAAGGTTTATCTAAGATGATTGAGAGACAGCAGAACGAAAAAAAGAACGGGCAGGAAGACGGGCCGCATGAAAATAAAAGTAACGGAGAAGGGACCGGAAATCTCAGGCAAAGATTGGATAAGATAGAAGCCATAAAAGAAGTCTGCAGCATCAATCTAAAGAGATCGAAAAAAATTTATTTACTTTTAAATGACTATAAATCTATCTGGAGGGATATCAAAGATAAACTTTATCCTGAATTTGAAAAAAGACGCATTTTACTGTCCGGAAGCCAGAAAAAAATAGGTGAGCTGGATGGCAAAATCAACCAGTTGAATATGTCCAGATTAAATCTTGAAAATAAGATGTATAAAATAAATTTAAAAAAAGAGCAAGTAAAAGAAAAAGTAAAAATAATAGCGGAAGGAATCACCGATAATTATAACATGTCAATGGAGTATGCACTAAAAAGTTATAGTCCCAGTACCGACATTAGAAAATCGGAGGCCGTAGTAAGAAGGCTCAAGAATGATATAAAAAAATATGGAAACGTTAATCCCAATGCGGCTATTGAATACAGCAGGATAAAAAAGAGATTTGATTTCCTGAACCATCAGAGACTTGATCTAAGCGAAAGTAAAAATAATCTGGAGGAACTAATTAAAGATATGAATATAAAAATAGCCGATTTATTTTTTGAGAGATTTGATGAAATTAACAGGTGCTTTAGAAGATACTTCAAGGTGTTGTTTCCTTTAGGCGAAGGCGAAATGCAGCTGGAAAGAAACGGGGGTCCGGATAAGGATGAAACAGGCGTAGATCTAAAGGTAGATATAGGCAATAATAAATTCGCTCCTATTTCGCTGCTTTCAGGAGGAGAAAAATCTTTAGTCTCCATGGCTTTTCTCTTCTCTATTTATTCCATAAACCCATCGCCTTTTTATGTATTTGATGAGGTGGATGCCGCACTTGATGATGTAAATATCGGAAGGTTTTTAACCCTTGTAAAGAAATTTTCGGAAAAGCAGCAAATCATAATAATTACCCATCAGAAGAGGACCATGGAAATTGCAGATACAATTTATGGCGTCACCATGCAATCTAGCGGGATCTCCAAGATAATAGCTGAAAAAATTGAAAAACATGCAGAGATTAATTAAAAATTTAAATTATTTCTGGAACAAGTTTAAAGACAATAAGGGTCAGTTCTGGGAAGAGCTGGAAGAACAGCTGGTAACCAGTGACATTAGTATCAGTACTGCCGGTAAGATGCTGGATGAAGTGAAGGATTATGTTTACCGTGAGAATATAAATGATTCGGGAAAGGTAAAGGCACTTTTAAAGAAACAGATTATAGAAATCCTTAATGGGAACAAAGATCATAAGTTAAATATACCGGCCGCTCGTCCTGCGGTGATTTTAGTGGTAGGGGTAAACGGAGTGGGTAAAACCACAGCAGTTGCAAAGCTGGCCAAATTATTTAAAGAAGAAGGGAAAAAGGTTCTAATATCGGCCGCAGATACATACAGGTCGGCTGCAGTGGAGCAAATACAATATTATGCTGAAAAATTAGGGCTGGATATGGTATCACACCAAAAATTATCAGATCCCGGAGCGGTAGTTTACGACAGCATAGAAAAGGCAAAAGCCAGGAACATCGACGTGGTCATAATCGATACCGCCGGAAGGATGCAAACTTCATATAATTTAATGGAAGAGCTGAAGAAAATAAAAAAAGTAATTAACAAGAGAATAGGCCGGGAAGTCGATGAAATACTACTGGTAGTTGATTCCACTACCGGACAAAATGCTAAAAATCAGGCGGAGTTGTTTAATAATGCGTTAAACTTAACCGGCATTATCTTAACCAAGGTTGACAGCGCTTCCAAGGGCGGGATAGTAATTACCATAAAGCATGATCTGGGAATTCCCATAAAAATGGTTTCCAATGGAGAAAAAATGGAAGATATATTTCAATTTGATGCAGTAAGGTTTACCGAATTGATATTCTCCTGACTTTAATATCAAGATTAAAAAGGATTTTACGATGTTTGATCAGCTGACGGCGAAGTTTGAAAATTTATTTTTTAAAATAAGAAATAAAGGCAAAATAAATCCAGGTGATCTGGACAGTGCATTAAGGGAAATAAAACTGGCACTGCTGGAAGCCGATGTAAATTTTAAAGTTGTTAAGGAATTTTTAGAAAATGTAAAGGCAAAGGCAATAGGCGAAAAAATACTTGAAAGCCTTACTCCCTATCAGCAGGTAGTAAAAATAGTAAATGAAGAAATTATAAGAATGCTGGGCTCTAGCAGCGGCAGCATAAGTTTTGTTCCCAAAGGTCCCACAGTTATAATGACAGTCGGGCTCCAGGGCTCCGGTAAAACTTCATCGGTTATAAAACTGGCCAATTTCTTAAAGGCAAGGTTTCAGAAAAAAGTGTCCGTAGTAGCTGCAGATATTTACAGGCCGGCAGCCGTACTCCAGCTGGAAGATATGGCAAAAAATATAGGAGTGGATGTTTATTCCAATGAAAATTTAGATCCGGTTTCCATATCGGTAAAAGGATTGGAACTATTTAAAAAATCAGGAAGCGATGTAGTTATAATAGATACTGCCGGAAGATTGCATATTGATGAGAATATGATGGAAGAAATCGTAAATATAAAGAAAAAAGTAAGTCCGCATCAGATATACCTGGTACTTGATGCTATGACCGGCCAGGAAGCTGTAAATATTGCTTCCAGCTTTAATCAGAAAGTTGAATGTGATGGAATAATTTTAACCAAGTTGGACAGTGATACCAGAGGAGGTGCCGCGCTTTCCGTTTATTATGTGGTTAAGAAACCTATAAAGTTTGTATCAAACGGAGAAAAAGTTGAAGATTTTGATATATTTTACCCCGATAGGATTGCCTCAAGAATATTGGGTAAGGGCGATGTGATGACTTTAGTCGAAAAGGCGGAAAAAGCGGTAAGCAAAAAGGAGGCCAAAAGAATTGAAGAGAAAATATATAAAAATGAACTAAATTTCGAAGATTTCGTAGGACAGTTGAAAAGTATAAAAAAGATAGGATCGCTGGATAAAATATTCTCTATGATACCCATGGCAGGCAAGAACAAGATGCTTAAAAAAGTAAATTTTGATGATTCTCACCTGGATCGGATAGAGGCCATAATAAATTCCATGACTGTAGAAGAAAGACGCAGGCCTCATATAATCAATGGCAGCAGGAAAAAGAGAATAGCAAAGGGAAGCGGCAGTACAGTATCGGAAGTAAACAGATTGCTCAAGCAGTTTAGTAAAACCAGGCAGATGCTGAAGCAGTTTTCGGGCCAGAAGGGTAAATTTAATATGCCTTTTGGAAATTTCTAACTAAAAAAAAGTTTTGCAAGTTTTATAGAACAATATATAATTATGGCAAAAAGCTATATGTTGACGAAATTTGGAGGTTTTATTGAGTGTAAAGATCAGATTGACAAGAATTGGTTCGAAGAAACAACCCTTTTACAGGATTGTGGTAGCAGATATCAGATCACCGAGAGATGGGAGGTTTATTGAAAAAATAGGAACATATGACCCAAAATGTGATCCATCAAAAATAGAAGTAGATAAGGATAAAGCTATTGATTGGATCAAGAAAGGTGCAAAACCGACAGATACAGTTCAAAAACTTTTTGATAAGATTGGTTTAAAGAGGTAGTTATTACAATTTAGACTGGAGGTAAATAGTGAAAGAACTACTTGAGTACATGGTAAAAGAGTTGGTTGACAGCCCGGATGACGTTGAAATCACAGAAGAGGAGGAAGATGACAAAACAGTAATTTTCAAGTTAAAAGTTGCAGAAGACGATCTGGGAAAGGTGATTGGTAAAAAAGGAAGAACCGCAAATGCTCTAAGGGTTATTATGAGAGCTGCATCTGCTAAAAGAGGCAAGTCCTCTATAGTAAAGATTATGGATTGAAAATTTAATATATAAATATAGATAGATTTATTTAAACAGGCATAGTAAATGTCAGAAGTAAATGTAGATGCAAGGTTAATTGGGATAATTAGTAAGCCGCATGGAATAAAGGGAGAAGTAAATGTAATGTTGCTTACTGATTATCCCAAAACTATTAAAAGGGGAGATATTCTTTTTTTTGACCGGAAATGTATTAATAAAGCGGAGGTCGAGGACGTCAAGCTGAAAGAGGGAAGAAAGCCTCTCGCCCTCGTAATTAAATTCAAACAGATAAATGACCGAAACCGTGCCGAAGAATTTAAAGGAACAAATATTTTCAGGCATACCAGCAGCGGGCCAAAGCTTAAAAGGGACCAATACTGGGTGGACGATATAATAGGCTGCAGGGTCTATACAAGAGATAAAGTTTTTATCGGCAAAGCTATTGCAGTGGAAAAACTGATATCCAATGATAATTTAAAAGTGAAGATAGAGAATAAGGACATCAAGACAAAGGGAATAAGGGGCAGCATTCTATATGTTCCCGTCATTAATAATTATATTGATAGCATAAACACAAAAGAAAGAATGATATTATTAAAAAAGATCCCTGAATATATTTAAATCCGCATTTCATATTTTAAAATCTTTTTATAATTAAAATGTTAAAAATAGATGTAATAACTATTTTTCCAAAGATATTTGGCGATATCACCAGATTCGGCATAATAAAAGAAGCTTTTAAGAAAAATATATGCCGGCTGAATGTATATAATTTAAGAGATTTTTCCGGCTGTAAGCAAGGGAAAATAGATGATAGGCCATATGGCGGAGGTGCCGGTATGATATTGATGCCGGAACCGCTGGACAGGGCTGTGACTTTTATAAAAAAGAAGAATAAAATCAAACAAAAAGAAAAACAAAAGACAATTTTGCTTACTCCCAGAGGAGAGAGATTGAACCAGGGTAAATTAAAATATCTTTCAAATCTTGAAAATATAATATTGGTTTGCGGAAGATACGAGGGTATTGATCAGAGGGCCGTAAAGTGGCTGATTGATGCAGAGATTTCTATCGGAGATTATGTGCTCACAGGTGGAGAGATCCCGGCCATGGCAGTAATAGACGGAGTGATAAGATTGCTGCCCGGTGTGGTAGGAAAAAAGGAATCTTTAGAAACAGAGTCCTTTGAAAATAATTTACTGGATTATCCCCAGTACACAAGACCCCTTATTTTTAAAAAGACGCCTGTCCCCCGTATTCTTTTAAGCGGGAACCATAAAGATATACAGAAGTGGAGAGAGAAAAAATCAATAGAAATAACCAGATTAAAAAGGCCTGATTTATTTGACAAAGACAGTTAAATTCATTATATTTGTTTGGTTATTTTAGATTGGAAAAGAAACGGGCTGGAGAAATAAATGAACAAATTAGACAAAATAGAGAGTAAGTATCTGAGAACTGATATACCTGAAATTAATTCCGGTAATAAGGTAAAGGTTAAAATAAAGATAAGCGAAGAGAATAAAGACAGGATTCAAATCTTTGAAGGAATAGTAATAAAGATCAGAGGTTCCGGCATTAATAAAACATTTACAGTAAGGAAAATCTCTTTTAATAATGTAGGTGTTGAAAGAACATTTCTTTTCAATTCACCTGTGATTCAATCCATAGAAAAGGTTGGCGTAGGTATAGTCAGAAGGGCCAAACTTTACTACCTCAGGGACAAAATCGGTAAAAAATCAAAAATTAAATTTAAATAAATCTGCAGAAGATTTAAATTTTCATACCAATGCCTTTTGAAGAAAAACGGAATAAAATCAAAAATAAGAAAATTCTAAAAGAACTCCTGGGATATAGCATAGTTATAATAACGGCTGCTGTACTGGCTGCTATGGTCAGAATCTTTATGTTTGAACCTTTCGTTGTGCCCACACCCTCAATGGAACCAGCATTAAAGGTTGGCGATAAAGTAATAATTAACAAGATAGCATATAAATTCGCCAGCATTAAAAGAGGAGACATCGTAGCCTTTCATTCTCTGCTGGAAGACAGAGATCTGGTTAAAAGGGCAATAGCCATAGAAGGCGATGAGATTACAATAACCAGCGAGGGAGAAATATTTATAAACGGTGAAAAAATTACCGAGGATTATCTGCAGGCTGATCAAATTATTTCTTACATTAACCAGACTGTTGTTATTGGCGAGGACGAGATATTTGTAATGGGAGATAACAGGAACAACAGTTTCGACAGCAGATTTTTTGGAACCATTCCGGAAAGTGAAATTTTTGGAGAATTTATGGTGGTTTACTGGCCCCCTTCGAGATGGTAATATTTTAAGTGAATATGGAACCAAAAGAGATTGCAAGACTCCAAAATTTATGCAGGTATGAAGATGACCTATATATTGAGGGCTGTAAAAAGATAGCAGGCATTGATGAAGTAGGGAGGGGTTCCCTTGCCGGGCCGCTGGTAGCTGCGGCGGTCATTATGGACAGAAAGAAGTTAATGGTAGAAGATGTAAATGATTCCAAGAAAGTTGCTGAAAATAAAAGAAAATATATTTTTAAAAAAATTATAGAAAGCTGTTTATGCTGGTCAGTTGCCAAAATATCTCCTGAAGAGATTGACAGATTGTCAATTTCAAAGGCAAACATGATAGCATTTAAAAGAGCAGTAGGTGGTTTAAAGATAAAGCCGGATATTATTTTATCGGATTTTATCAGTATGGATCTGGGAGAAAAATATATACCTCTTATAAAGGGTGACAGGTTGAGTATTTCTATTGCAGCGGCTTCAATAATTGCTAAAGTGGTAAGAGATCAGATAATGTTCAAGTATTCAAAGTATTACCCGGAATACGGATTTGAATATAATAAAGGCTACGGTACCAGAAAACACTTAAATTCACTCCAAAAATATGGTCCTACAATGATCCATAGGGTATCTTTCAGAGGTGTTTTAAGTTAACGGAACTGACAGAAAAATCATAGGCAAATTTGGTGAATATGCTGCCCGGGAATATTTGAAAAAAGAAGGATATTTTATCATTAACAGCAATTACAGGAATAGATATGGCGAGATAGACATAGTAGCCGCAAAAGATAATTATTTAATTTTTATAGAAGTAAAAACAAGGACCAATTTAAAATATGGAGATCCTCTCGAATCTATCGGAAAAACAAAAATTTCCAGAATAAAAAGATTGGCCAGCGCTTATATCTCGGATAACAGGCTTTCAGGGTCAAACATCTGTTTTGATGTGATTACTATAATTATCGATAAAAATTTAGCCAATAAAATATTTACAGAAGATAATCCGCTTGATACATTAATAAAATTAAATACCCCGGAATATAAAAATTGCCTTGATGTTAAGCACATAAAAAACGCCTTTTAAAAGCAAATTGAATCTAATTTATTTGACGTCAGTATAGTCCTAAAATATAATATTATAAGATATGTTATTATTATAATGTATTTATAATTAAAATTTACTGATAATTTAAAGACTTTTTATGATAGGACTAAAAAGAACAGTAGAAAAAAAGTCAGAAGATGGCAGAATGAAATGCCGTATGGAAGACCTTAAGCTTCTAAATTCCATAAACATGGCTGTAAACCGCGGGGACAGCCTGAGTAAAATAATTAAACTTATAAACACCAGAACCAAAAAGATATTTTCAGGCTCCGGTGCAACTGTTTTTCTTATAGATGATGGCGGAAAGTATCTTATTATGCAGAATATTAATCTCTCCACAAATAAGAGAAGAGTAATTGAGGGCCTGATAAAAGTAAAGATACCGGAGGTAAGAATTCCGTTAGCAGGAACCGGCTGTTATTACAAAATACTTAAAGGAAAGAAGCCGGTGATTATAAATAACGTTTCTGAAATAAAAGGGCTTATAAGGGAGCTGACTGATTCCATATCTGATAAACAGAAAATATTAAAAGCTGCAGCGAGAAGGCTCCTACCTGAATTTTACAGGCTTTTAGGTATAAAATCAGTTATAGCTGTTCCGCTTATTTCAAATGGCAGTGTTTTAGGACTGCTGGATATTTCCGCAAGGAAACCATTTAAAGAATTTGACCTTAAAAGAATTTGCGCTCTCTCGGAACAGGTGGCAATTGTTATAGACAGAAAGAAAATAGAAAACAAATTAAGGTTCTCTTATAAGGAATTAGAGCAAGTGTTTGAAACATCAACAGATGGGATAGTATTTATTAATAAGGATTTTATTATAACTAAATCAAACAAAATGTTTAATAATCTTGCAGGTCTTGGCAAGAATGAGATTATAGAAAAAAAATGCTTTGAAGTATTTCCAAGGCACGAATGCAATACTCCTAAATGCATATTAAAAAGAATTATTTCCGGGGAAAAATATATTAAATCTGGATTAGAGAAAAAACGAATAGACGGAATGAAAATCCGATGTACCCTGACTGCCGATTCTATTAAAGATATAAATGGAAAAATTATCGGAGCCGTGGGGATCTTTAAAGATATTACCTTACAGGATAAGGCATTTAGGAAAATAGGAGAAAGCGAGAAGAAGTTTAAGGAACTCTTTGAGCATATGAGAAACGGTGTGGCAGTATATGAAGCCGTAGATGGCGGTAAAGATTTTATTATCAGAGATTATAATAAGGCTGCAGAAAGGATAGATAAGGTCAAAAGAAAAAATATTATAGGGAAAAGTGTTTTGGAAGTGTTTCCGGGGATAAAAGATATTGGATTATTTGATGTTTTTAAAAGAGTCAACAGAACGGGGATGTTTGAAAAACACCCCTTGTGTTTTTATAAAGATAAAAGATTATCCGGCTGGAGGCGTAATTATGTATATAAGCTGCCTTCAGGAGAAATTGTAACTATCTATGATGATTTAACCAGGCAAAAACAAGTGGAAGAATCATTAAAGACAAGTGAGGAACTCAGTTCCAGTCTGATGAATAATTCCCCTACTCCTATAGTAGTGGTAAATCCGGATACTTCTGTAAGATATGTAAATCCTGCGATGGAAAAATTGGTGGGTTTAAAGCCAGGTGAAGCTCTGGGCGTAAAAGTACCGTACCCCTGGTGGCCCAAAAATCAGGTAGATAATTACAGCAAGCATTATAAGGAATCTTTATTAAAAAATGTAAAAAATAAGGAAATTCTTTTCTGTAACAAGGATAAGAAAGATATATGGGTGCAGCTTTCCCGTAAACCTGTTTTCAGCAAGGGTAAATTAAAATATTTGATAAGCAACTGGGTTAATATATCCGGACAGAAATCAGCTGAAGATAAATTAAAGATAGGCTATAAAAAGTTAAAGAGAATACTTGACGGCACCATAAATACATTATCTGCCATAGTTGAAGCAAAGGATCCTTATACTTCGGGCCATCAGAAAAGGGTATCAAAACTAGCTGTCGCTGTTGCAAAAGAGCTGGATTTAGAGAAAGAAAGGGTAGAGGCCATAAGAGTAGCGGCATTGATCCATGATATAGGAAAAATAAACATACCGGCTTCAATTCTGGTAAAACCCGGAAGATTATCTGATATCGAATATGACATGATTAAGACTCATCCCGAAATGAGTTATGATATGATAGATAAAATAGAGTTTCCTTTCAATATTTCAAAAATTATATTGCAGCATCACGAAAAACTTAATGGTTCAGGATATCCCCAGGGATTAAAAAGTAAAGATATATTGTTCGAATCAAAGATATTAACTGTAGCTGATGTAGTAGAGGCCATGTCATCTGACAGGCCATACCGACCTGCTCTCGGGTTGGATGCAGCAATTGAAGAGATCAAGAATAACAAAGGCAAACTATACGACTCTTCGGTAGTAGATGCCTGTATAAAAGTAGTTTCCAAAAAAGATTTTAAATTTTAATAATAATAATACAGCATCTTTATTCATAAATATTATTCTTGCAGTCGTTAAATACGTGTTTGCAAAACAATTAAATCCCCTAAAAGCTGCATCTTGAATATAATTGACTAATAGCACAAATGCATATATAATTACTTCATGTTCTTTAAGCTGCACAGCTTTACCCTTATAGGCATCGATGCTCTGGATGTATGTGTAGAGGTTCACATATCAAGGGGAATGCCTGAATTCATAATAGTAGGGCTGCCGGGGAAGGCTGTGAACGAATCAAGGCAAAGGGTAAGATCCGCCATTATTAACAGCGGATTTGATTTTCCGATTAAAAAGATTATTGTAAACCTGTCACCGGCTGATATAAAGAAAGACGGATCCTTTTATGACCTGCCGATAGCAATTTCAATTCTTGCAGTCAGCGGTCAGATAAAAAGCGGTGTGTTTAAAGGCTCCTATTTCATCGGTGAGTTATCATTAGACGGGAGCATAAATCCGGTAAGAGGATTGATCTCAATGGCTGAAAGAGTAAGCTCCTCGGGTGGAAAATATTTTTTTGTGCCTTATAGTATCGCGGATCAGGCTTCTTTTATACCGGGAATTAAGATTATTGCATGTAAAAATCTGCTTGAGGTTGCGGAAGCTCTTTCCGGCGGCACACAGATAGAAAGATTTATTTATAAAAATACCGGTACCAGGGGTCAGAGCAGCTGCAGCAATCTGGATTTCAAAGATGTAAAAGGGCAGTTTAAGGCAAAAAGGGCACTGGAAATAGCAGCAAGCGGAAGGCACAACATAATACTAATGGGCCCGCCCGGAAGCGGAAAAACCATGCTGGCCCAGAGAGCGGTTTCCATAATGCCGGAACTTGAATTAAAAGAGTGTATTGAAGTTACTAAAATTTACAGCCTTTATCAGAAATATATTAATTGTTTAATACGGCAAAGACCATTTAGAAATCCTCATCATACGGTAAGCAGGATGGGACTGATCGGAGGAGGGGTTGTTCCTAAGCCAGGCGAGATTAGCCTGGCTCACAAGGGATTGCTGTTTCTGGATGAGTTTTCACAATTTCCCGCAAATCTTATTGAGGATCTAAGGCAGCCGCTGGAAAATAGGAAAGTGATAATTACCAGAAATAATATGTCCTATAGTTTTCCCTGTAATTTTATGCTGATAGTGGCCACAAACCCCTGTTATTGCGGTTATTTTGGGGATGGCAGCAGAAAATGCATATGCAGCTTAAGGGAAGTAAAAAAATTCTGGAAAAAAATGAGCGGCCCCATAATGGATAGAATAGATATGAGAGTTACGGTGGCAAGATTGCCGGAAAGCAGTTTTATAAAAACAGAAGACAGTGAAGGTTCGGATAATATAAGAGAACGCGTAAAGAAGTGTATGATTATACAAAAGGAAAGGTTTGAAGATGAAGATATCAGTTATAATTCCGAAATAGGAAACAATGTTATTAACCAGTGGCTGAAAAGCAGCAAGAAAATAAGGGATCTAATATATACGATATCAAAAAAATATAGATTAACCGCCAGGGGGATGGTCAGTATTTTAAAGGTATCCAGGACCATAGCCGATCTGGAGGAAAGTGGGATTATTAAAGAAAGTCATATTATCGAAGCTGTCCAATACCGGGTTGGTTATAATCAGGACAGTCTTACCTGAATATGGAAGATACAAACGGAAAAAAAATTTTATATTTACTGGCCAGCAGAGCGGTTAAACCGGCAAGGTTTATAGAAATATATAGAAGCAATAATGGTGACCTGGAAAAAACTCTAAAATTTTTTTTAAAATATAAAGCATTAAAACTAAAATTTGAGGATGATGAAGAAAACCCTGGTATTTCTAGCGGGGACGGAATCTTCTCTACTGAAGCAGTTAATTGCACAGCAGGAAAGGGTGTAGGATTGCTTGATATTGGTCAAGACAGTTATCCTGATATTTTAAAAAATATATACTCTCCTCCTCCCCTATTATTCTTCAAGGGTGATAAAATAAAAGAGGCAAAATTCTGCATAGCAGTTGTCGGCAGCCGAAAATGTACCGCTTACGGAAAAGAAGCGGCGCGATATATAAGTAAGAACTTGTCCAGGATGGGAATAACAGTAGTAAGCGGAGTAGCTATTGGAGTTGACAGCTGTGCCCATGAAGCAGCACTGGGAGAGAAGGGGGGAACTATCGGTGTATTGGGATGCGGCATAGATATAATTTATCCTCCTGAAAATAAATATTTATACGAAAACATACCGGAAAACGGAAGCATTGTAACCGAATTTATTCCCGGCACCCCGCCCCTTAAATCTAACTTTCCGGTGAGAAATAGAATAATCAGCGGACTCTGCAAGGGAACGGTGGTTATAGAGGCAGGTGAAAAAAGCGGTGCAATTATAACCGGTGAAATGGCATTAAGGCAAAACAGGGAGGTATTTGCAGTCCCAGGAAATATATTTAACGCTATGAGCAGGGGATGCCATTGGTTAATTAAAAACGGTGCAAAGTTGGTTGAGAAAGTTGATGATATACTGGAAGAGTTTACCATTTATTCAGAGCGGATTTTGAAATCATCTGAAGGCTGTCGCGGCAGCAGCAAGCAGGCGGCTAATAGTGAAATCCAAAAGGGGCTTACTGCAGGGGAGTCCAGGGTTTATGAATTTCTTGGATACAGGCCAAAAAGTGTGGAAGAGATAGTAAGGGATATAAAAATGGATGTAAGGGAAGTATTAAGGATACTAACACTGCTGGAGATAAAAAAATTAATTAGAGAGGATAGTTTTAATAAATACAGCAGATTATTTTAGGTTTTGTAATAGAATTAAATTTTTAATAGAATAATAGAATAATAATATATTTTTAATTTTAATTCAGCAGTAAGGTATAAAAAAAATGGGATTATTCAGAAAAAGGAAAGTAGAAAGGCCCAAGAGTCCGCTGGGAAATGCATTATTTCAATATGATAATATAATAAAGAGGGACCTAAGCAAGATTGTAAACAGGATGCTGGAACAGAAAAGCGTCAATCCTAAAAAAGCTGATATTATTTATAAAAATATTTGCGGGAAATTTGATGCTATTGCCAGGGATATATCCCGGGAAAATTTAAAAGTTGATTACAGATCCGACAAGATAAGATATATGATTGTGGATATAATGAGCAAGGTAAGGATTTTATTTAATACGGCCAGAGAACATGATTTTGACCAACTGAAAATGAAAGAGTATAAGGTTGTCTCCACATGGAACGGGATTGTGAATCTAAGAGAAATTATAAAAGGGAAGATGAAGGATATTGAAAGTGATTATCTGTAAAAATGAAACTGTCTAACTGTCTGGAATTATATATAAAATATTTAAAATATGAGAAAAATTTAGCCTTAAATTCCATAAATTCTTACAGAAAAGATATCCTGCAGCTGCTGGATTACCTTAGAATTAATAATATTAGCCATGCCTCCCGGTTAAATTTAGGTATTTTTAGAAATTTTGTAAAATCTCTGGACGGCTGCAATTATTCAAACAGGACCATTGTTAGGAAATATTCTTCTTATATAAACTTCTTTAGGTTTCTTGAGGAAAATGACTATATCAATTCCCGGTTTGTCCAGGCTATAAATGTTCCACGAAAGCATCATAGAATCTACTCCTTTATGTCAATAAATGAAGTGGAAAAATTATTCAACAGCATCAAGCCGGTAAATGACCAGGAAATCAGAGACAGGGCGATAATTGAGGTATTTTATTCTACGGGAGCAAGGATAAGCGAAGTGGAAGGTTTAAGGATAAAAGATATTGATTTTAAAAAAAGTGAAATTATGGTTACCGGGAAGGGCAGAAAGCAAAGGATAGTCTATTTGAACAAAACTGCGGTTTTCTGGATAGAAAAATACATCACGGTAAGAGAGAAGCTGCTTTCCTCCAGAAAGGATGGGTATATAAAAGAGGACCATTTATTTTTAAATAGATTTGGGAAGGGGTTATCTTCAAGGGGGATAAGGACCATGGTTGAGAAATACATAAAAAAGGTAATCATAGGTAAAAAAATAACACCCCACAGCATCAGGCATAGTTTTGCCACGCATCTGCTGCAGGAAGGAGCAGGGATAAGAGAAGTTCAGGAACTTCTGGGGCATGAAAATATATCTACCACACAGATATATTCGCACCTGAACATTAAAAAGTTAAAAAAAGACTACAGAAAATTTCACCCTAGAGCAGAAATAAAATAAAAATATTTTTGTGCATTTACAGCTTTCGTATTACCAATATTTATTATTGATTATTTGATGAAAGAAATGTATTATGCTAGACTTGAACGTTGAAATCACACACCACTTTCTGCATTATGGTGAACTAATATAAAAAGGTTAAAGTGGTGGAGGAAAACCATAAAAATAAGGAGGTATTTTTTTGAGTATTATAACTATGAAGCAGCTTCTGGAGGTGGGGGTTCACTTTGGGCACCAGACCAAAAAATGGAATCCTAAGATGAAAAAATATATATATACCGATAAAAACGGCATATATATAATTGACCTTCAGGAAACACTCAGACTTTTAATTGAAGCGTACGAATATGTAAGAAAAGTTGTGAGCGAGGGAGGGATTATATTATTTGTGGGTACCAAGAAACAAACCCAGGATATAATAGAATCTTATGCCAGTGAATGCGAAATGCCCTATGTTAAGAACAGATGGCTGGGAGGTACTCTCACCAATTTTGAAACCATAAGCAAGCGTACCAGAAGAATTGATGAAATTGAGGAAATGGAAAAATCAGACATTTTTGAAAAGTTACCCAAAAAGGAAGTTATGGGAATAAGAAAGGAGTATGAAAAACTTCTTTCTAATATCGGCGGCATAAGAAATATGAAAAAGCCGCCTGATATAATTTATATAATTGATCCCAATAAAGAGATTATTGCTGTAAAAGAAGCAATGAAACTGGGTATACCTATCGTGGCTATAACTGATACAAATTGTGATCCTGATATTATAGATTTTGTAATTCCTGGCAACGATGATGCAATACGTTCCTGTAATCTTATAACCAGAGTAATCTGTGATGCTGTAAAAAAAGGAAAAGAACAAAAAATTAAGTCAGAAGAAAGCGCAGAAGAAGAAAAAAAGAAACCAAAAGAAGAAAAACCAGAAGATAATTCAAAAGTGCTGCCTGGGAATGAAGAATAGATTTTAGAAACAATTGGTAAGAAACAGGGAGGAATGATGGAAATAAATGCTGATTTGGTAAAAAAATTGCGTAAAAAAAGTGGTTCCGGCATGATGGATTGCAAAAATGCATTGGTAGAAAGTAAAGGGGATATAAAAAGAGCAGAAGAAGTATTAAAAGAAAAAGGACTGGTTCAGGCTTCAAAAAAAGCTTCCAGAGCTACTAAAGAAGGCGTGATTCACAGCTATATACATACAGGTTCCAAAATCGGAGTAATGCTGGAGGTTAATTGTGAAACCGATTTTGTGGCAAAAAATGAAATGTTTAAAAATCTTGTGCATGATATTGCACTTCATATTGCTGCGACGGCACCTCTCTATGTTTCCAAAGAAGATGTCCCCCAGGAAGTACTTGACAGGGAAAAAGAGCTGTATAAAAAGCAGGCTTTAAATGAAGGAAAACCTGAAAATATTCTGGAAAGGATTGCTGAAGGAAAAATTAAGAAGTACTTTGAAGAAAACTGTTTAATGGAACAGCTGTTTGTAAGAGATAATGATGTAAAAGTAGGAGAACTGGTGAAACAGAATATAGCAAAGATTGGTGAAAATATAGTTATCAAGAGGTTTATAAGATATGTTCTGGGTGAAGGAAGGGAAGACGACTTATAGTATTTGCCTAAAAATTTAGATAAATAAACTGATGAAAAAATTAAGATATAACAGGGTTCTGCTTAAAATCAGCGGCGAAGCATTATTAGGAGATCTGGATTATGGAATAGACCCCAAGATTACCAGCAATATATCGAGCCAGATTAAAGAAGTGGTAGAATTGGGTGTGGAAATCGCAGTGGTTATAGGAGGCGGTAATTTTTGGAGAGGCGTTTCTGCCAGTGTAAATGGTATGGATAGAACCACTGCCGATTATATAGGAATGCTGGCTACTATTATGAATGCACTGGGTCTGCAGAATGCGCTGGAAAGGATGGGTATAACTACCAGGGTACAGACGGCAATAGCCATGCAGGAAATAGCCGAACCTTTTATCAGGAGAAAAGCCGTAAGGCACCTTGAAAAGAAAAGGGTGGTAATATTTGCAGGAGGAACAGGTAATCCTTATTTTACCACCGATACGGCCGCAGCGTTAAGGGCACTGGAAATAGAAGCAGAAATAATATTTAAAGCTACAAAAGTTGACGGGATATATGATAAGGATCCTGTAAAATTTAAGAATGCCAGAAAATTTGTTAAACTTACCTTCCTGGATGTATTAAAGAACAATCTAAGGGTCCTGGACTCAACGGCAACTTCCCTGTGTATGGAAAATAATTTACCTATTGTCGTTTTTGATATTACAAAGCCGGGTAACATAAAAGGAGTTATAACAGGAAAAGAAATTGGTACTATGGTCACAAAGGAGTAAAAAATGAAAGATAGATTAATGGTTGATACTAAAAAAAGAATGAACAATTCCCTGGAAGTAACCCAGCACGAATTCAATACCATACGAACCGGAAGAGCGTCTGCATCACTGTTGGATAATATTTATATTGACTATTACGGCAGCAAGACCTTATTAAAACATATGTCCAACGTAAGCATACCGGAACCGAGAGTTATATTAATCTCACCATACGAGCCGAAATTTTTAAAGGAAATTGAAACTCAGATTTCCAAGTCTGATCTGGGCATCAACCCTTCAAACGATGGGAAGGTTATAAGATTGAATGTTCCTCCTCTGAATGAAGAGAGAAGAAGAGAGTTGGTCAAACTGGTTAAAAAAGTTGCCGAAGATGGAAGAATAGCCATCAGGAATATCAGAAGAGAAATAAACGATGAATTTAAAAAGCTGGAAAGCGGAAGTGAAATAACCGAGGATGACCTGATAAGTTCACAGAAAGAAATCCAGGAAATTACAGATGAATTTATAGAAAAAATTAATAATTCCCTGGACCAGAAAGAAAAAGAGATTATGGAAGTGTAGGTAAAAAGTATTGGGTTTATTTTCTTCTTTTTTTTCTTCTATAAGAATCCCGTCTGTAAAAGAACTAAAGAAAAACGGTATTCCTGAGCACGTAGCCATTATTATGGATGGAAACGGCAGGTGGGCAACTAAGAGAAAACTTCCCCGTTCGGCAGGTCATAAAGCGGGTGTAGAAGCTCTCAGGGTTATTATAACAACATGTGTGCAGTTAGGAATAAAATTCTTAACAGTATACTCATTTTCAAGCGAAAACTGGCAGAGGCCGCAGGATGAAGTAGATTTCCTGTTGAACCTGTTTCTGGAGTCATTGACCGGCGAACTGGGGAACCTGAATAAAAACGGGGTGGGGGTAACACTAATCGGCCGAAGAGAAACAATTCCTCCCAGGATACTTAAAGCATTTACCAATGCAGAGAGAGAAACCAAAAAGAATAAAAAACTTTCTTTAAATATTGCCTTTAATTACGGTTCACGGCAGGAAATTATAAATGCAGTCAAAAGGATATACAAGGCAGCTGACAGGGGATATATAAATCTTGAAAAGCTAGATGAGGAAGCTTTTTCAAATTATCTTTTTACTAAAGAGTGCCCTGACCCTGATTTTTTAATCAGAACCAGCGGTGAGTGCAGAATGAGCAATTTCCTGTTGTGGCAGATTGCATATACTGAACTTTATTTTGTAAAAACACTCTGGCCGGATTTTAACAGAAAAGAATTTTTAAAAGCAATCTATTATTTTCAGAAAAGAAATAGAAGATTTGGCAGGTTGTGATTTCTAATGCAGGTTTTAACTACTATTTACCAGTATCTCCTGGCTATAATAGGACTATCATTGATTATAATCGTCCATGAATTAGGGCATTTCTCTACTGCAAGATTATCCGGGATGTATGTTGAAGAATTTTTTATTGGCTTCGGCCCTAAAATTTTTAAATTTAAAGCAAGAAGCGGCACGACCTATGGTATTAACGCCATACCCCTGGGAGGATATAACAGAATCCTGGGGGCGGATAGAAATGAATCAATACCTTCAAATATGAAAGATAAATCCTTTCAGTGCAAACCGGTTTATAAAAAAATACTGGTCTACATCAATGGAGCCGGATTTAATATAATACTGGCCATAATACTGATAGGTATCTTTTTAAGCATGGGTGTATTCGTTCTTACAACGACTATTGATTATATTCAGCCCGATTCGCCTGCAGATATAAGCGGCTTTGAAGTAGGCGATAAAGTTATTGCCTTAAATGGCAGAGAGATTGAAAGCTGGGATGATTTTTCAGTCCTGACAAAAGATAACCCGGACAGGACAGTGACCTATACGGTTATCCGTAATGAAGTAGAAATCAAACTTGAAGCCCACCTTGATAATATCGAGGGCCAGGGTTATCTGGGGATAAGTCCGGAGTACGTTAAACAAAAACTTGGTTTTACTGAAATAGTAAAAGAAAGCTTCAGGATGACCTGGGATATAATCGTTACCTGCGGCAGATTAATTGGGATGTTATTTTCAGGAAAACTTTCTTTTAGCGAAGCAAGGCCAGTCTCTCCGGTAGGGGTAATCAGTATATTTCAGCAGTCGGTGTCAATGGGCATTCAAAATTTTATATTCTTTGTCGCGCTGGTCTCCATACTGATAGGTTTTGGAAATTTAATCCCAATTCTTCCCCTGGACGGCGGTTATATTGTATTGATTTTAATTGAAGCCGTAAGGAAGAAACCTGTTTCCAATAAAATTCTGGGAATATGCAACGCTATAGGAATATTTATTCTGGTATCAATATTAGTCATAGGTTTTGTTTTTGATATAATAAGTCCTTTCAGCATCAGCAATATGTAATGATAAAAATGAAGATAAAAAGAAAAAAAACCAGAGTCATACAGGTAGGCCGACTAAAAATAGGAGGAGACAATCCTATTGCCGTGCAGTCAATGACTAAAAGCAGTCTGGAAGACCCGGCAGGTATCAGGAATGAAATAAAAAAGTTAATTGAAAGCGGTTGTGAAATTATAAGAATAGCGGTGCCTGACAGCAGGTCAGTAAAATCCCTTAGAAAATTGGCAGGAGAGGGAATTTTTTCAGTTCCGGTTGTTGCAGATATCCATTTTGATTACAAACTTGCCCTGGATTGTATGGATATAGGAATTGACGGCATAAGAATAAACCCCGGAAACATAGGAGGTATTACCAAAACTTCGGCAATTATAGAAAAGGCAAAGAAAAAGGGAATAGCGGTAAGAATAGGAATTAATTCTGGTTCTATAGATAAAAGGATCCTAAAAAAGAATAAAGGAAATATAGTTGATTCAATGATTGAAAGTGCACTGGAAAATGTTAAACTTTTGGAAAGCTTAAAATTTAATAATTTTAAAATATCTGCGAAGGCATCTTCGGTTTGGGACACTATAAATATAAATGAGATAATATCGGACAAAATTGATTATCCCCTGCATCTGGGCGTGACAGAAGCGGGACCTCTTTTCAGCGGCAGCATAAAGTCATCGGTAGGCATCGGGATCTTACTATCTAAAGGGATAGGCGATACCATAAGAGTTTCACTAACCGAGAGTTCGGCTGATGAAGTAAAGGCGGGTTATGCAATCCTAAGCAGTCTTAACTTAAGGAAAAAGGGAGTTGATATTATTTCCTGTCCCACATGCGGAAGGAATACTGAAAATTTAAAAAAAATGGTGCATACAGTTGAGAAGCTGACTGCAGGCGTAAAAAAGAGTTTAAAGCTGGCGCTGATGGGCTGCTTTGTAAACGGCCCCGAAGAGGCAAAGGACGCGGATCTCGGAATAGCTTTTGGCAGGACCAAAGCTGCAATTTTCCTGAAGGGTAAAATAATAAAAAGAGTGGATAAAAATATGGCAATGGAAGAATTTGAAAAAGAATTAGAAAAATTAATTTAAATCCAAAAAAAGGAGCCCGAATTGAAATTTTCACAATTTTTTATACCTACTTTAAAAGAAGAGCCAAGTGAAGCCGAAATACCAAGTCATTCTCTGGCCCTGAGGGCCGGACTTATCAGAAAAGCCGCCTCAGGAATTTATTCCTTCCTGCCCCTGGGTTTCAAGATACTGAAAAAAATTGAAGGGATAGTAAGAGAGGAAATGAACAAGGCAGGCGCAGTTGAGTTATTCTTACCGGTAATGCAGCCTGCGGATTTATGGAAAAAATCAGGGAGGTGGGAGGAATACGGTCCCGAGATGTTCAGGCTAAAGGATAGAAACAAGAGGGAATTTTGCCTGGGACCTACCCATGAAGAACTAATTACTTATATGGCATATCTGGATATAAAGTCGTATAAGGATCTGCCCGTAAATCTATATCAAATACAGGTCAAGTTCAGAGATGAAATAAGACCGCGGTATGGATTGCTAAGAGCCAGAGAATTCATTATGAAAGATGCCTATAGCTTTTGCAGAAATGATGATGATTCAAAACTGATTTATGAGAAAATGTATAGTGCCTACTGCAATATACTTGAGAGAATCGGCCTCAAATATAAGGTAGTTGAAGCCGAAACAGGACTGATTGGCGGTAAATTTTCGCATGAGTTCATAGTATTTGCCGAAAATGGAGAAGAAAAGCTAATTTTTTGTGACAGCTGCGGTTATTCGGCAAATTACGATATGTCAGAGTTTTCAAAAGAAGGCATTGGGAAAAAGGAGAAAGTGGGTAAATCCCCGGATTTAAAAGCTGCAGAAAAAGTTACTGAACCTGGTATTGCCGGCGTTAAGTGTAAAAGTTGCGGGGCAGAATTGAAATTTAGAAAAGGAATTGAAATAGGTCATATCTTTATGCTGGGGAAAAAGTACAGTGACAGGCTGGATGCGAAATTTTTAGATATAGATGGAAAGTTAAAATCACTGGTAATGGGCTGCTATGGAATAGGTATAAGCAGAATGCTGGCAGCAGCAATTGAACAGCTGCATGACGATAAGGGAATTATATGGCCCGTTTCTATTGCTCCATTTAAAATTAATATTATCAATACCACCTCGAAAAATGAAAAAATATCACAGGCAGGTGATAATATATATAAAATTTTAAAAGAATTAAATGTAGAAGTTCTTTATGATGACAGGGACGTTAATGCGGGAATTAAGTTTAAGGATTCGGATCTGATAGGCATTCCCGTAAGATTTATTATAGGAAAAAAATTTCTGGAACGTAAAATAATTGATGTTGAATATAGAAAAGATTTTAAAAAAGAAGAAATAACAGCAGGTGCTGTCCCTAAATTTATAGAGAAATTTAAAATTGCAAATAACCCCCTTTAACCTCAAAATGAGTGACCAAAGCCTTAAAATTAGAGGAGTTTTAGAAAAGATGATTTTTAAAAATTCCGAGACCGGGTATATGGTCGGAAAAATAAAGCTGGATAATGGTAATTTAACCACAATAGTTGGAAATGCTTTT
>Ga0307419_10000094_pt1 | contig 34565 bp, 34 predicted proteins | sample SalMarWE160230MG_2_FD_202512 | JGI IMG/M metagenome (GOLD analysis project Ga0307419, IMG submission 202512) | Salt marsh sediment microbial communities from the Plum Island Ecosystem LTER, Massachusetts, United States - WE1602-30 | ecosystem: Environmental > Aquatic > Marine > Intertidal zone... | reverse complement strand
CAGAATCAAGATGCCGAAAAGGACGATCAGGCTAACCATGCTCGGCGCTCCGATCCTCGATCAACCGCTCAATGTTTTCAGCGATAACACCCGCGGCGTCCGCCATGTCGAGGCTCCGGCTGGCGGAACGCATGCGTTCCAGGCGGCCTTCGTCTTCAAGCAGCGAAGCTAGCAGCCCGGGCAGCTCCTCGGCGAGCGTGGCATCGCTTGCGACCCATGCTGCGCCATGCGATTCAAGGTAGCTGGCATTCACATGCTGGTAGCGCCACGCGTGCGGGTAGGGAACCAGGATGGCGGGTAGGCCAAAGCGCGGCAGCTCCCCCAGTACAGCCGCCCCAGCCCGGGCCAACGCCAGATCAGCGGCGGAAAAAGCTTCGCCCATGCGGTCATGCAGGTACGGGTAGGCGGCATAACGCGCCCCCTGAAGCTGCGAAAGCTCCTGCCGGATGGTTTCAACTCGCGGCCAACCCAGCTCCCCGGTGATATGGAGCACCTGAACAGATTCGAGCACACCCTTCAAATTCGCCCACAGGGCCTCGTTGATCGACCTTGCGCCGCGGCTTCCGCCGTATACCAGCAGGGTGCGCTCCTCAGGCGCCAGTCCAAATCCCTGGCGCGCGCCCCCGGCGTCGACCTGCTTCAAGCCGGCCCTTAGCGGATAACCGGTCACGACGACCGGTGCCTGCTCCGGGTAACAGCTGCGTGAAGATGGTGTGCTCACGGCGATCAAGTTGGCGCGGCGGGTGATAAGCCGCAGGGCTAGCGCGGGCTCGACATCAGGAACAAACACCGCCTGGGGCAGGCGCCGACCTGCGAGCGAAACCGGAACGCCAACATATCCGCCTGTAAAGAACAGTGCATCGGGCTGAAAACGTTTGATAATGCGGCGGGCAGCAGGGATCCCGCGTGCCAGCCGCACTGCATTGGAAGGCAGCACACTCAGGCCGACGCCGTGCAAACCGGCAGCAGGAATAGCTTCGAATGCTATTCCGTACCTTCCGACGAGCTCAGCTTCCATCCCGCCGCGTCCTCCGACCCAGAGCACGTCAGCCTTCTCGCCGAGTGCGGCGATGACGGCCAAGGCGGGATATACGCCGCCCCCCGTCCCTCCGGCTGACACTAAAAGTCGCAACATGGCCTCGCTTTCTTGCTTCCGCCCTCGTCTGGCGGGAGACATTCAGCAGGAACCCTACCCCGGTCAACGTCGTCACCAGGTTCGACCCGCCATAGCTGAAGAACGGCAGGGCATTTCCCGCAAACGGCAGCAGACCGAGCAGCACCGACATATTGATCAACGCTTCAGCGCCGATCCAGAACGTGACCCCGCTTGCCAGCAGCAGTGCCAGACGGTCCTCCGTTTCGACCGCAACCTTAAAGCCACGCCAGAGAAAGATGCAGAACAGCGCCAGGACCAGCATCGCCCCTACCAGCCCCAGCTCCTCACCAACGATGGCATAGACGCTGTCGGTGTGCGGGGCCGGAAGAAAGCCGAATTTCGCCCGGCTCGCACCCAGCCCGCGGCCGAAAATACCGCCGTTGTAGAATGCTTGGAGCGATTGCTGGACGTGATAGGAAGCTTTCTCAATGTCGACCAGGCCTTCTTTGAACTGTAGCCAGCGCTCAGCGCCAGTCTGGTGCAGGCGGACCAGGATGTACCCCACCAGGCCTCCACCCGCCCCGAGACCCACGGTTTGCACGGTTCGCGCTCCGGCCAAGTAGAACATCGTCACAGAAACGAGGCCGATGGTCAGCCCGGCGCTGAGGTCCGGCTGGGCGACGATCAGCCCGCCGACCACCCCCACAATAAAGATCAAGGGCAGAAAGCCGTAGCCCAGGTCGCTCAAACGGTCGCCCTTCGATTCCATCCAGACCGCCAGGTAAATCACAAGTGCCAGCTTGGCCAGCTCCGATGGCTGGACGGACGCACCGAGAAATGCGCGTTTATACTCTCCGCCGAGGTTGACAAGCAGGACGGCGAATAGCACCAGGATCGTCCCGGCAATAAGTGGCAGGGCGATCTTCCGCAGCCATGACAGCGGGAACCAGGCTGCAACCACCATGGCCACCAGCCCGAGCAGCATGTTCACCAGCTGCCGGTTGAAGACCGCGTTGTGGTCCCCGTACAGACGCCAGGAAACGTCCCAGCTGGCGGAATAGACCATCACCATCCCCAGCAGGAGCATCAACCCTGTAAGCACGAGCAGCCACAGGTCAACTTGAGGCTGGAAACGACGGCCGCCGGTTAAGGGCTCGTGTGCAGGGTTTTCGATCATAGGGCATTCACCAAGGCATTGAAGCGCATGCCACGTGCTTCATAATTCGAGAATTCATCGAAACTCGTACATCCCGGTGAGAGCAAGACCACCATGCCGGGCTCTGCCGCCTGAGCTGCCAGCGCAACTGCCTGTTCCAGGCTGGAGGCGTGTTCAATTACGGCGTTCTTGTCAAATGAACGAACTGCGGTTTCGATCTTCGTCCCAGCTTCCCCGAACAGAACCAGGCGTACATTCCGTCCTAAGACCTGATGGAGAAAATCCGCCCAAGGCAGTTCCTTGTCATGCCCGCCGAGCAGGAGCACGATGGGTTCTTCAAACGAACGCACCGCAGCGAGCGCCCGTTCGGGCGTGGTGGCAATCGAATCGTTGTACCAGCTGACTCCGTTCAGCTCACGCACGAATTCGAGCCGATGCGGCACGCCCTTGAAAGTACGGGCAACCTGCTCCATCGCCCGGGGATCAAGCCCGGCGAGCCCGCTGAGTACGCATGCCGCAAGAATGTTTAGGAGATTGTGTTGGCCACGCAGCTGTATCTGATCGACCCCGCAAACCCGTTCTGAGGTACCACCGATTCGCAGGATGATGTCACCATCTTGAAGGAAGGCTGAATCCTGCAGGCCGATGTCCGAGCGGCCGAAGCTTGCCAGCTGCCCCCGCACAAGTTCGCGCCAGCTCCAGACCCGAGGATCCTCGTGACCAAGGACTGCCCAGTCACCTGCGTGCTGGTTCTCAAGAATGCGCTGCTTGGCGGCGCTGTATTTCTCCATGCTTCCATGGCGATCGAGGTGATCGGGTGTCAGATTCAGCACGGCTGCATAGTGCGGGCTGGATGTCATCAATTCCAGTTGAAATGATGAAAGCTCCATGACCGCCAGATCCTCGTTCCCCATCTGATTCAGATCAATCAGCAACGGCCGGCCGATATTCCCGCCCAACCAGACCTGGCGCGCCAGGCCTTTAAAAGACGTTTCAGCCATGTGGGCGACGAGTGAAGCGGTCGTCGTCTTTCCGGCTGAGCCGGTGATGCCAATAACCATCACCGGACAGGCTTCAAGGAAGAGCTGCGCGTCATTGGCGACCAGCATCCCTCGCTCACGGGCTGCGAGCGCGATCGGCAGATCGGCCGGGACACCTCCGGAGAGAAAAAGCGCGTCGCTTCCCTCCAGGAGAGTCAGCGGATGACCGCCCAATTCGTATGCAATTTCCAAATCTGTCAATTCGCCCATTTCCGCCTGCAGTTCATTCGCACTCTTTACATCACTTACGACCACATGCGCGCCTTGTTGGACGAGGTAGCGGGCCAGGGCTTTGCCCTGACGCGCCAGCCCGATCACGACCGCCCGTTTTCCCTTCCACTTGGACACGATCGCCCAGGATTCGGGTTACGCGGCTTTGTTCTGCGGCAGGTTGTTTCCGGCTGATCGCAGCGATGACTTCTGAACCCGAGCCGATTTTTCATCGACGCCGATCCAGTAGTGGTTGGGCATCACGTTGCGCGCAGTGCGCACCTGAACCCCGGCTACGATGCCCTCACCCTCTCCACTTAGTGTTTCGGGATGAACCAGGCAGTGGGTCGGTTTTTCGCCGAATTTGTCCTGGTAGAAGGTGACAGCCTGGCTGACCTTTTCAGGCAGCGGTGTCTTGCTGTCGTCGAACCACAACATTCCGATGTCCATGACGTATCCTCCTTAGATCAATGCGAGTGCAACCCCGAACATGCCGGCCAGCAAAGCAACCAGCCAAAAACGCTGCACGATCTGGGTGTCACTCCAACCGCTGAGTTCAAAGTGGTGGTGCAGCGGCGCCATTTTGAAGAGCCGCCGCCCCTTGGTAATCCGAAAATAAACCACCTGGATAATGACGCTGAGCGTGACGCTGAACGGGATGATGGCGATTACCGGCAGCAGGATCCACTGGCCGGTCATCAGCGCGATCACTGCCAACGTCGCACCCAGAGCCAGTGATCCGGTGTCCCCCATGAAGAGTTCGGCCGGCTGGGCGTTGTACCAGAGGAACGCAAACAGAGCGCCGACAACCGTGAAGCAGAATCGCACCAGGAAGACCTGCCCCTGGAGCATGGCGATGGCGCCATAGGCTGCAAACGCAGTGGCCGAGATAAGCCCCGCCAGCCCATCAAGACCATCGGTTAAATTAACGGCATTGCTCCAGCCGACGATCCAGATCATCGCAATTGGTACATACCAGATGCCCAGGTCAATCACCTCCGGGACATTGGGCAGGATCAGCTCGGGTGGGTGCAGCCCGTACTTCAGGATCATCGCAGCACCAAGCGCGATAACGGTCTGCAGCAAGAACTTCCAGCGCGCCCGCAGCCCTTTCACCTCGCGCGGCCGTCGAATACCGAGGAAGTCGTCCCACGCCCCGATCAAGGCAAAGGCGAGCATGACCAGCATCGGCAGCAGGATCGAATTTCCGAGCACGGTCAGGTCGCTCAGGATCGAGACCAGGTTGAGAACTCCGGTTATCAGAATGACCGGGATGATGAACAACCAGCCGCCCATGGTCGGGGTCCCGAGCTTGGTAATATGGCGCTGTGGGCCCTCAATCCGAATCTGCTCTCCGATGTGCAGCAAGCGCAGGATGCGGATCAGCGGCCCGCCCCAGATAACAGTCAGCAGGAAGGTAATTCCTCCCAGGGAGAGCGCCATCGCGGTCTGGGTCATTCGCTCTGCTCCAGGGCAGCTACGACACGATCGAGTTCCATCCCACGTGAGCCTTTAACCAGCACTACATCGCCTTCCCTGATCCGGCCTTGCAGATATCCGGTCACCTGTTCGTCGTCCTCAAACTCGACGACGCTTCCCTCCGACATCCCGCTGGCACGCGCCTCTTCGGCGATCCAATGCGCACGCTCGCCTACAGTAATCAGCTGATCTGCGACCTGCGCTGCCCGTCCACCGACTATGCGGTGGCCGCGCTCTTCATAGTCACCGAGCTCGAGCATATCACCCAGAACTGCAATCTTGCGGCCATCCAGGTCTTCCAACAGGTTCAGCGCAGCAATGACCGAGGTTGGTGCTGCGTTATAGGTATCATCAAGCAGCAGGGAACCACCTGGGCCGCGCACGGCCATTAGGCGCAGCTGGTTGTGTGTATCCTGCAGGCCGCCGGCAATCTCCTGCCAAGTCAGGCCTTCGACCAGGCCAACTGCGGCTGCACGCAGCACGGTGTGCACCGAGTGCCGCCCCAGCAGCGGCACGCGCAGATGAATACGATCGTCCCCGTAGTGGATCACACAGCGCAGTCCCTCTAAACCAAGGCCCTCCACATCGCTTGCCCAGATATCAGCCTCGGGGGCGAGACCATAGGTAAGAATCCTGGCCTGCGTTCGATCCGCCATCGACATTACGCGCGAATCATCATGATTCAGGATTGCCACACCGTCGGGAGCCGGTGGCAGGGCTTCGACCAGTTCACCCTTCCCCCGCACAATCGCCTCCATGCTTCCAGCACGCTCGAGGTGAACCTGGCTGATATTTGTCAGCACGCCCACCTGCGGCAAAGCGATGGAGCACAGCTCAGCAATCTCGCCCGGTACATAGAAGCCCATTTCAAGAACGGCACATTCATGTTTCTCCGTCAAACCCATCAAGCTCAATGGGAGCCCGATTTCGTTGTTTAGATTTCCAGGGCTACGAATGGTTTTGTACCGCCGGCTGAGCACGTCAGCTACCAATTCTTTCGTTGTAGATTTCCCCACGCTGCCGGTGATACCGATCACGCGCAAGTCGAACTGCGCGCGCCAGTAGCGTGCCAGCTGCTGCAATCCGTGCAGGCTATTGTTTACTCGCAAACATAGCGGTGGCTCCAGAACGCTCAGATCAATCTCCGGCAGCGACCGGCGGATGTCGAGCGTCGGGGCTTCTACCTCAACCTCATGCTCCACGATCGCAAGTAGTGCTCCGCGCTCGAACGCATCCGCCACGAACTCATGCCCATCGTGCTGCTCCCCCGGCAGCGCCACGAAAAGTACACCTTCTGTCGCCAGGCGCGAATCGATAACCGTGTCGGTGATCACATGATCTAACCCGACCGGCCTGGTACCACATATCGATTCGATGACCTGTCCAACAGTCAACATTCCCTACGACCCTTCTAGGCCGATCCCGGCCAGCTGTTCGCGTACATGATCAGGCGGGATCTCCAACATCGTCACGAGCCGTTCCACGACATCACGAAACACCGGCGCTGCGACCACTGAACCCCAAGGGGAAGATTCGGGCTTATCGATCCGCACCAGCACCAGGAACTGCGGATCAGCTACGGGACCCCACCCCACGAAGGAGGCGATCGTCCAGCGGTCGTCATAACCACGCTCGGTCGGGATCTGCGCCGTGCCGGTTTTTCCGGCCAGCGTGTACCCATTGACCAGAGCCAGCGAAGATTCACCCGCCAGCGATTCAGTAAGCATCTTGGTCAGCGTTTCGGCAGTCTCTGCCGACACCGGCTTACCCAGCACAGTTGGTTTGGGCCAATAAGCGCCTTCCGGTCCAACGACCTCGCGCACAATATGCGGCTGGAGCATGACGCCCTTGTTCGCGATTGCTCCGACCGCGGCCAGGAGCTGCACCGGTGTAACGGATACTCCCTGGCCGAATGCATTCGTCCCGAGATCGGCTTCTGTCCACTCAGGGTGGCGCGGCGTCCGCAGCTGGCCGGGGACCTCGCCGGCGACATCGATGCCTGTGCCACGGCCGATCCCGAACGCCTCCAGGTAATCATAGAAAGTTGCTGCGCCCAGCTTTTCAGAAGCGACATATGCCAGGCATACGTTGAGGGAGTGCTGCATGCAGCCGATCATCGTCTGCGGTCCCCATGCGCCACCGTTCCAGTTTCGAATGCGCACCCCGCCAACCTCGATCACCCCGGTATCGATAAACTCGTCTTCCGGTTTGACAACCCCTGCGTCAATCGCCGCTGCCATCGTGAGAACCTTAAAGGTCGAACCGGGTTCAAATTGCCCACCAACGGCTGGATTGATCACTGGCTCCTCGACCTGGTCCAGGTTTTCCAGATCCTGTGTTTCCAGGCCTTGGGTCTCCAGCCAGGGTTCGTAATTGTTTGGATCGAGCGAAGGCTGAACCGCCAATGCCAGGATCTCGCCTGTCTTAGGATCCATGACGATGATCTGTCCGGATTCACCGCCCGAATCCTCGAGCGCTTGCTTCAAGATGTCCTCGACAACTTGCTGAATGTCGAGATCGATCGTCAGGACCAGGTTCACTCCGGCCGGCGGGTCGGGTTCAAGCCGCGCTTCGGGCGGGATGTAGCCGCGCTCGATCGTCATCGACTTGCCTGCCAGCCAGCTGTCGTAAAAACCCTCTACCCCGAAAAAGCCCTTGCTTTCCTGGTTTACAAAGCCGAGCACATGCCCGGCCAGCGCTCCGGCCGGGTACTCCCGGCGTGGGGCCGGCACGAGCTTTAGACCGCTCAAGTCAGGCGCTTCGGGATCAAGCAGAAACCCTTTGAGCATGTCAGCCGCAACCTGGTCGACCGTGATCGGCCAGCGATCGCCACCCCCGACCTGGCGGGTCAGCCGGATGCGGTACTGGCCAACCGAGCCCCAGTCGGCATTGAGCTGGGCATACAAGTCTTCGTATGGGAGGATCAACGCCCGGGAGAGAACCGCTGCAATTTGCTTGCGGCTGGCTGGCGTCAGCTGAAAGACCTCGATCTCGAGGTAGTACATCGGGACATTGGTTGCCAGCAGGTCACCACCGCGGTCGTAGATCAAGCCTCGCTCGGGATCGACCTCGTTATCGATATCCTGGGCGGCCTCAACCCAGGTCGCGAAGACCGGGGCATACGGACCGAATTGAACCCGGATCAACTGGATCAACATCGCAGCTGCGATCAAAACCATGATCGCCAGCAGTACTCGAACTCGCCGGTAGGGGAGGCTGTTCGGGATCACTGCGAAGTCCCTCGATCGGGTCGCACGACCCGCAGGACCCACTCGCCCAGCGTCTCGGTGTAGGCTGGCGAAAGTGCAGCCTGCCGTTCCGTTCTTGAGCCCGGCGGCCTCGGAGCGACGAACTCACCTGGCGGTACATAATCCGGAACGGAGACGTACAGCATGTCAGACATATCGGCCGGCTCATAGCCGAGAGCGAGTGCCCTCTCGAGCATGCGCTGGGGCATTGTCAGGCTCGCCAGAGTCGAGGTTAATTCGGCTATCTGACGCTGCAGTTCCGCCCGCTGGTTCTGGCGTACGAGCACTTCCCGTCCGGCATCGGCAACGCGCGCATTGACCGCCAGATATAGGCCACCGACGATCAGCAGCACGAGTGCGGCGACGATTGTACGGCTGGTTATACGCACCTTGGAACGCCAGGGGATGTACTTACGAGCTTGTTTCCGCTTTGTCACGCTTCTACCTCGAAACACAATATTCATGCCTGGGCTTGCAAGCTTTATGCCAGCATCAGGCGTTCCGCGACCCGTAATCGGGCACTACGGGAGCGAGGGTTCTGTTCGATTTCAGCCTGCGTCGGCCTTTCCGGGCGGCGCGTGATTACTCGCAGCGTCGCCTTGTGGCCACAGGTGCATACCAGCTGCTCTGGCGGACAGATGCAATCCACCCGCTCTCGGTTGAAAAAATGCTTGACGACCCGGTCTTCCAGTGAATGGAAGGCGATCACCGCGATCCGCCCACCGGGTTCGAGCAACTCGAGTGCTGCCTGCAATCCCGACTCGAGTGTTTCAAGTTCACGATTGACGGCGATTCGGAGTGCCTGGAACGTACGGGTTGCCGGGTGCAGCCCCCGCCTCGATCTCATCGCCGACCGGGCTGCAATTTTCGCCAGTTCCCCGGTCGTAGTAATAGGCCGGGCCTCGATGATCGCCCGAGCTACCGTCCGCGAGCGCGGCTCTTCGCCGTATTTCGATAGGATTTCGACCAGCTCGCTCTCATCGAGGCTGTTAATCAGATCGGCGGCTGTCGTGCCGGCCTGCGGGTCGAAGCGCATATCCAGCGGACCATCTTGCTGGAATGAGAAGCCACGCTCCGGGTCAGCCAACTGCATCGATGAAAGACCCAGGTCGAGCAGTACGCCAGAAACCCCCTCCCAACCGAGTTCCCTCGCACAAAGAACCATCTCTGTGTACGAACTCTGGCGCAGAAAAAAGCGGCCTTCGTAGGGTGACAATCTACTGGCCGAGATTAGCAGGGCTGCCGGATCGCGATCGAGACCGAGCAAGAGCCCGTCAGGACTGGAGCCGAGCAGGATGCCACTTGCATGGCCGCCTGCGCCAACTGTGCCATCTATGTAGCGCTCACCCGGGCGAAGCTGAAGCGCGGAGAGCACATTCTGGTAAAGTACCGGGGTGTGTTCACCGGCGGAAGCAGCGTCCTGGGACGCGCTCATCGCCTACCCCGCGGAGAGGTCAAATTGAGTGAAGCGCCGGGCATTAATCTCTGGATCCGTCACCCCGGTCAGCTCGGCCGACCAGGCTTCGGCATTCCAGAGTTCAAAATATTCCCCGGTGCCGACGATGGTCGTATCCCCATCGAGTTTGGCGTACTCCCGCAGGAACGGCGGTATGAGAATGCGGCCCGACGAGTCGATCTGGACTTCCGTCGCGCCGCCGAAGATGACACGTCGGACTGCGCGCGCCTCGGGATCGGTGGTTGTCAAAGTCGTCGCCCGCTGCGCGAGCCGTTCGAAGCTCTCTGTGGTATAAACCTGCAAGTTGCGTTCAAAGCCCTGGGTTACGTATGCTCCCTGCTCAAGCAGGTCGCGGAACTTGACCGGGATGGTCAAGCGGCCTTTGGCGTCAATGGAGTGGGTAAACTGACCCAAGAACATTCGTTCTACCTCTTGCCCTAACGGAGAGACGCCGGCATGCACCGGCGTCCCACAATGTCCCACATCCCCCCACAAGTGCCCACAGTATATACCAATTTCTGCCACCGATGCAAGCGATTTCGGGAATTCATGGGAAAAGTACTTTTGTCCTATCACTATGCGAAATCGCCTGCTGGGGGTGGCGAACGTAGACTTTAAAAGGAAAGAGACTTCCGAAGCCATGGCAACTCGGAAGTCTCTTTGGCTGCTTAGACCAGCCTGTAAGCCGCGTTCTGTGCGGCAGCCCATAGGCGCCGCGGCAATCATCTATCTTGGCCATGCGTTGCCGCATGGCTCGAGCAGCCTACCCGACGCTCAAAGTGGGCGAGCAGCCCACTGCCCCAAAGGGTTTGCGTCTGCTTGGCCTTGCTCCCGGTGGGGGTTGCCTGGCCGCTGGCATCGCTGCCAACGCCGGTGGTCTCTTACACCACCTTTTCACCCTGACCGCAATCGCAATCGAGTGCGGCGGTTGTTTTCTGTGGCCCATCCGCGGGATCTCCCCGCCCGGGTGTTACCCGGCACCGTGCTCTCTGGAGCGCGGACTTTCCTCAGGCATATGCCTGCGATTGCCCGGCCGGTCCAGCAACTGCCACCATCTTATCGCGGCCAGGTTCGGACGTCAATAAAAATCGCTCTAACGATGTACTAACGCAATTCTTACCGGCTTCCTCTTGTATGTGGTTTAACGTGGGCTTATAATGCTCGTGGCTTAAGGGAAGGTCAGAATGCCGATTTACACGTATCATTGTGATAATTGCGGGGTACAGTTCGACCGCCAGCAGCACTTCGATGACCCGATTTTTAAGAAATGCCCGGAATGTGGGAAGTTAAAGCTCCGCAAGGTCTTCTTGCCGGTTGGGATCGTCTTTAAGGGTTCCGGTTTCTACGCCACCGACCACCGCTCTCCTTCCGGGCAGGTATCGTCGCGTTCAGATGGTTCCAGCAAATCCACCAGTGAATCGAGCGGGGATTCTAGCAAAACATCGAAGTCGGAAGAAAGCTCAAGCAAGGACGAAGATTAACCCGACCCGCGGTCTGAATCTCACAGGCCATGGCGTCGTCATGCCATGGCCTGTTCCTTTTTCCTCGTTCTGTGGAGTTACGGATGAAAGCTATTCCAACGGCCAACCAGACTGCAACCTAAAGCTGAAACCCGCCGGATGCCCTCACGACTTTTGAATCGTAATTGGTGACGTACTCAAACAAGCGCTCGCGCAGCTTGCCCCAATCGGCATGCTCTCGAGCTTGGTCGACGATCTCGCGCGTCTCGGCCATGAAGACCGCTTGCATCTGGGGTCCTTCACCGTAGGTTGTATACCAGGCTTCGGCCGGTTCAATACCCAAGCGCTGCAGGCCGGGGACAAACTCACGGACGAGGAACTCAAAGTACTCCTGCTCTCGGCCCGGGATCATGTCCCATGTCATCAACCATTTCAACGCCATTGATATTCCTTAAGTGCTACCCTGTAGCGCGTTTCTGGGAAACCGGCTATCCAAGGCTGGGCTTGAGGACCACAACCTGCGTCTCCTCCGACAATGAACCTTTCGTTACCTTGAGAGAGGGCAGAGCCTCATGGTCAGCGATTCCCATTTCCTTTAAGAAACCCTCCGCCGTGCCAAGCTCGAGACCTTCTTTGCCGGTTTTGAAATGCATCGGAATCACAATCGAAGGTTCGATCAGGCTGATGACTTCGGCCGCTTGCGAGGGTGAGAGCGCTTTACCTCCCCCTACCGGAACCAGGGCTACATCAACAGCACCTAAATCTTCGATCTGGGCTTGCGACGGTACGTCAACAAGATCACCCAGGTGCGCAACGGTCAAGCCTTCATAGTTAAAGACATAGAGCGTATTGCTGGAGCCTTCAGCCTGCTTATCTTTATTCGGCATCCGCACCCCGGTAATGAAAACGCCGCCGATTTCGTACTCACCTGGACTGGCGATTACCCGCCGTACCCCCTTAACGGCGGAAAGCCCGGCATGCCCATTCGCTTCGTGACTGACGGTGACAACATCCGCCTTCAACTTCAAGGCCGGCAAGCCGAGCTCGGCGCCGAACGGGTCGGTCACGATGGATATCATGCCGCGCTCCGTGAGCCGGAAGCACGACAATCCATACCATGTAATTTCCATGTAGCCTCCTGCCAATGTCGGAGCGATTATACTCGATCACTCGCGCGGGGCGCAAAATCGCATATCATCAAGGCATGTTGAAGACGCTTAGGAAGCTCGAACTCGGCGGTGGCCGGGTCCTATTTGAAGAGCGGTTGGTGAAGCTCGTGATTCCTGCGAGTGATAGGGGATATGCTGACGCCCAGCTCGATGACTACCGGGGGCTATCCCGGGGTGAATTTCCCTGGGTCCCACCGCTCAGCCTCAGCTTGCGGGCACGCGCCAGCTCCACCACGCCACTCGGAACGCTCGGTTTCGGACTGTGGAATGACCCGTTCGCCCTCTCCCTGGGGCAAGGCGGAGCAGCCCGACGGCTTCCGGCCGCACCTCAGGCGGCCTGGTTTTTCTACGGTTCGGCGCCGAACGATCTGTCCCTCGGCCAGCACCGGCCCGGACAGGGATGGATGGCGATGACGATGCGTTCACGTAAAATTCCCGCCATCCTGCTGGCGCCCCCGGCTGCAGCAGCCTGGCTGCTGACAAAGATCCCCCCGCTTCGCAGGCCGTTGTTCCGCCTAATGGGCGGTTTTACCTCAATCGACAGTGTCGGCCTAAAGCATGATTTGGACGTTTGGCATGAGTACCAGATGGACTGGGGAGAGGAAAGCGTTGCATTCCACGTCGATGGTGAGCTTATCCTATGCTCCTCGATCGCGCCTCACCCCCGGCTCGGATTGGTGATCTGGATCGATAACCAATACCTGCTTGCCGCGCCGGGAGCTAGTTTGAGCTTTGGCGTGCTTCACACACCAACCGCGCAAGTTCTCACAATTACCGACCTGTCTGTAAAGACCAGCGCTTAGCCTGGACCCAGGCGGTAGACCCACATCTCCCCTATCCGTAATCATAGACAGCCATGTATTTGTGCTCAATTTATCTGGATCAATACCCCCTTCGAGTTCTCCCCAGCAGCTGCAGGACTTAAATCGTCCAAAGTCCCTGACGATCAATCAACCTCCTTTATCCAATCCGAATCTTTGCAGCTGAATTATATTTGACAAATCTTGTCTTATTATGCCAGAATCGCGGGGGTAGCGCCCATCCCGCGAACTCATCACGACTATTAATCCACTCTAACTAGATTGCATTTGTCACATTTTTAGGGGTCAACTCGTTTCAGAGATGAGTGCAATCAATCGGGAAGATTCAAGAAGGAGAAAACGATGCAGATGTCAAGACGATTATTCCTGTGGGGAAGCCTTGGAGTTGTGATCATCGCGGCCGCGGCAACCTTATACTTGCGCCAACCACCGAGCGTGGATGGCGCGGTACCCCTTCCTACCGTTGCGATCACCAGCCCGCTGTACGGAAGCGAATTTATGCTCGGCTCCCCGGTCGTCGTTGACGTCGAAGCCAACGCCGGCGTACCGATTACCGGTCTCGAGCTCTGGATCGACGGACAGCTGCTCGGCTATCAGGAGCTATCCGGTGAGGGTCCCAATCTCGGCACGGCTTCCTTCCTTTGGTCACCCTCGACAATCGCCGTGCATGCGCTCGCGGCCCGCGCACTGGGTGTCGAGGGACCGCTGGCCACCTCGGATACCGTGCACGTCGCGGTCACCGAGATGATGGTCGAGGAGGGCATGATGGATACGGTGGATCATGCCGGGCCAGCAGTTCTGCCCGCGGCGAATAAAGCCTATCCCATATCGGGACCAGGACCTGAGGCTTCCATCTCACCGGCACAGCCCATGAAAAACGGTGGCGCGAACTTGCCAGGTTCACAGGCAAGCGGGAAACCGGCCGCGCCCGAGATCCTGGCTGAGGCTCAAGCTTGTTCGACCAAGCTCACCATTCACGACCTTTCATCAGACGAGGAAGGGTTTGAGGTTTTCCGCCAGGGTTCAAATGCCCAGGCCTGGGGAAAAGTCGCCACGCTTGATAATAAACCTGGCACCGGTTGGCTCGAGTATGTTGACGATGCCTCTCCGGGCGGGTTCACGTATTACGTCGCTTCTTATAACGAAGCCGGCAACTCTCCGAGCAACATCGTTCTAATCAACATCGATCCCGCCGATTGTGCGCAGAAAAATGACGACACCCCGGCACTGGAGGTTGACCTCATGCAACTGCTCGGCGAAAACCCTGCCGACCGCTATTACTGCTACCAGTCCTTCGACAGCATGCACTGGAGCCGGCTCCCTGCCGACGGGTTCTTCATGCCCGATGGTGTGGGAAATGACGGTCAGGATGTTATCTCGCTCGCCAACTACGTCCCCAGCGCAGAGGATATGACCCTGCAGCTTTTATTGGAATGCTGGGGTTGGCAGGGAGGTGCTCTTCAGAAGTTGGGTGACTTCACCCACAGTTTTGACCTGAGCGATCTGAGTACCTTGCCTTCTCAAATCACAAACGCTGCCCTGGACGGAGTCATCAAGAAACTGGATGGTGTTTCCGGCGGCTTCTACCCGCTCAGTGGCGATCTGGGGGATATCTCGGTTGGAGTCTGGAAGGGCTTTCCGATGGTTGATCCCACGATGCCCTTCATCAATGCCAAGATCACCTACAACCCGGATGATTGCAAAACACACCTCATGCCGGACGCGCAGAACCTGTTCGGGCAGGTCCTGTTCTGCACCCCCTTTCCTGGCTTCGACAGCGGAGATGGGGGAACAAATCCTCAGCCATATCTTGTATGGGATTTTCAAGCAAGCTGCCCGGCCGGCTTCGGCTTTCCACCTTGCAACGATCTGGGCTACTGGATGGACCTGGCGCAAGCCAATGACGGTGAAGTGTTCTTCATCGTCTGGGATTGGAGCACGGCCGGTACAGAACTCCATACGGTCACTCCGGCAGACCTGAGCAACCTGACCATTAAACCCAAGGACTGCTCCGGGCCGCGCTCATTCATGGTTTCAATGCGTTACCGGGATGCAGATGAGACTCTGCTTGGACAGACCAGCAACGTCGTTTCCATCGATTGTCCCAAAGCGCTTCCGTGGGAAATACCGCTTGATATCAGCTACGACACCATTACTTTCTCCGACCTGGATGACGGCGAATCGGATCCGGATGATGTCGAGGTCTATGGCTACGTCAAAGCCTGGGTGCCTGGCGGGCAGACGCGCTTCATGAACCTGGCCGAGTGGGACGAGCAGGATGGCCATTGCCCGGACGAATCAGTGGAATGGCCCGGATCACTTAATTCACAGGGCTTGCTCATCACGGACGGCTGCACGAAGATCTTCGACGACGGGACACACAACTTGAGCAGCTACGCCGTATGCCAGGGGACAACGAAAGAGAACTGCAGCATCTCTGGGTGGAATTTCGAGAACAATGTAACCCGGATCAATGCCGTTGATGGCTCAGGCATGTGGCTCTATCTGACCGTCTACGACTGGGATGATGCCTCTGCCAACGACCTGCAGTGCTGGTCAATCATCGAACTCAAGCCCCGCACCCGCTTCGAGTGGGCGCAGATCCAGGACTACAACTTTGGCTTCATTGGCTTTGACCAGGGCAATGGCAACTGCACTGTTAGCGGGCACATCAATGCAGTGCTCCCCTAGTGCACTGAAAAAGGAGATAAACACCATGCGAAACATAACATTGCGCTCAGCGGATCCTCGTATCATGCGGCACGTTATGGTGACCGGCCTGCTTACCATCTCCGTTGTGCTCCTCGGCGCCTGCGACCTGCCAGCCACGCCGCCCCCCGCGGCGATCAGCAATACCTGGATCGATGCACCGGAGGATGGGACGACGATTGCACTCGCTCCCTACACGGTCGTTTTCCACAGTGCCAGCGTGATGGGCTTGGAGGAGTTCGAGGTCCGCGTCGACGATGAGCTTCTCGCCAGCGTCGCACCAAAAACGACCGGACCGGGTGGTTCGCAGGGTACGCTGTTCATGGCGGATTACGAATGGCACCCCCCGGAACCCGGTACCTATGAGCTCGTGATCCAGCCGATAGATCAGTACGGTGATTACGGACCTTCCGCGCTTGCGATGGTTACCGTAGCCGGACCAGCAGCGCAGATCGAGCAGCTGCCGACCGGGTTGCCCACCCTTGAGCTCGCCCCCACACCGACGCCCGCGCCGGTCACTGCCGCATCGCTGCCCGGGTTTAACACACCGAGTTACTCTGCGACGCAGGTATACTGGGGTCGGCGGGGGTGCAGCCCGACCGATCTGACAGTCGAGATCATGCACTCCGACCCAACCGCCTATAGCATCGTGCTCTTCTATCGTCTTGTCGTGATCGACTCGGGTGAGAAGACCGATTGGATGCCGATGCCGATGTCGCCTCTCGGCGGCGGATATTTCAACCTCATGCTCAACCCTGAGACGGCCGCGGTTGGCTTAGGCAGCTTCAGTCCGATGATGATCGACATCCAGGTCGTAGCTACCGATCAATCCGGAAATGAACTCGGGCGCACACCGGTGTACTCCGACGTCATGCTGGATTACTGCGTGCCTGGATCATCGTAGACTGCAATCCGCATTCAGGGTAGACCGAGATCGTCCCTCTCTGATATATTGGCTAATCCGCCCCCGCTGCTTGACGGCGGCGGGGGCGGAAAGTACAATCGGAGCCTGTGCCGAGGTAGCTCAGTTGGTAGAGCACTTGACTGAAAATCAAGGGGTCACCAGTTCAAATCTGGTCCTCGGCACCAGAAAGCCCCTCCCTGGAGGGGTTTTCTATTTCCCCGCAATCCATCTGCCCCCGGATGACATGACAAGCGGGAGCAGCGGACTGCCGCTCCCGCAAGATGTACCTTCCCCTCAAGCTGATTTTATTCCAGGCTGGATGCCAGTACGAAGGAATGAAAGTACTTTGTAAGCCAGTTCTGAAACCGAGTTTCAGGTTTCCCCACCGAGCAGTTTTCGGGCTTCCTGCCGCAGCTCGTCCAGGACGATAAACTCACCCTGCTCGTTTTCAAGGTACCAGTGCTCCCAGCCATTGCAAGGTGCTCCGCCACTCAGAGACTTGCCAAGCTGGTGAATCGACCCCTGCTGATCTCCCAACTGAAGATGTCCGTCAGGCTTAATCCGCGCCGCCAACTGCGGGTCCTTGCGGAAGTGAACGACCTGGCCTGGCCGCAGCAACCCGAGTTCCAAGAGCCGCGCGAAGGGAACCCGGGGGGCTTTGCGTTTCCGATCCCCGACATCATAGAAAGAACTATCCAGGTCCTCGATCGTGATGGCCGCGATCCGCCGCCGAGCAAGTTGAGCATAAAGCTCATCCCGCTCCATCCCGATCCAACGCCGCCCGAGCCGCCTTGCGACTGCACCGGTCGTTCCGAGGCCGAAAAATGGGTCGAGCACAACATCAGCAGGCTCGGTTGATGCCAGGATTACTCGGTATAGCAGCGCCTCGGGCTTCTGGGTTGAGTGGGCTTTGCGGCCATCGAGCTTGATTCGCTCGGCGCCGGTGCAGAGCGGCAGCTCCCAATCGCTGCGCATCTGCTTGCCATCGTTAAAGGCTTTCATCGCATGATGATTAAAGGTGTAGCGCGACTTGCGCTCGCGCGCAGCCCAGATCAACGTCTCGTGGGCATTTGTGAAGCGTACACCCCGAAAATTCGGCATCGGGTTGCTCTTAATCCAGACAACGTCGTTCAAAATCCAGAAATCCAGGTCCTGCAGGATCGCTCCCAAGCGGTAGATGTTGTGGTAGCTGCCGATCACCCACAAGGCTCCATCCGGCTTGAGCACACGCCGGCATGCACTCAGCCAGGCACGGCTGAACTCATCATAGGCGGCGAAACTATCAAATTGATCCCACGCATCGTTGACCGCGTCAACCCGCGTCAGGTTCGGTCGCCATAAGTCCCCCTTCAACTGCAGGTTATAGGGCGGATCGGCAAAAACCAGGTCGATGCTTTCAGGCGGCAGCCCGGCCATCAACTCGATACAGTCGCCGACCAGGACTTCGCCAATCGGCAGATCAGGATGAGGATCAGGCATCGACCAGAGCTCTCATTCCAGGCAAGTTCCAGTGCCAACCCAGTTGGACGCTTCTCTCGAGAAGCACTCACAGTATGTCGTGTTCAACCCTTGTTGGGCGCCAGACCAGAGCCAGAAATCTACCCGGGTCTTCAGGCATACCTGCCCACTCCGCTCTGAGCCGCTCACCCGCCGCATATGAGAGTACCCCAGACCCTGGGAAACTTCATTTTGCACAATCCACACCCGGACTTCACGCAGCTGGCCCGTATGCAGCGTTAGTCCCCCTCGAAATGCGATCTGAAATGCGGCCACCCCCAGGCACAAAATGGCAGCTGCCAGCAGGACGCTTATCAAGCAGCCTGCCCTGGACGAGAAGGGCATACTTTGGCTCGACTGAGAGTCGGGCTTATCGGACTGGAGTTCCTGCGACATGCGAATCAGTCTACTACGCTGCCTGGAAACCCGCAAAAGCCCGTATCAGGCTGCCTTATCAGCCCCCAGGAGGGGGCAATCTTGACATTCGCTGGCGATCAAGGTATCCTTCGACCGCGTCAATTGCGGGTGTAGTTCAGTGGTAGAACGTCTCCTTGCCAAGGAGAAGGTCGTGGGTTCGAATCCCATCGCCCGCTCTTATCTTACGGACATTTCCCTCGGCGACGTGGCCAAGTGGTAAGGCAAGGGTCTGCAAAACCCTCATTCACGGGTTCGAATCCCGTCGTCGCCTCTTGAATCAGGGTCAATAGAAAAGCGCGGTGAAGGGTCTCCGGAAAGGAGCATGCCCCTCATCCGCTTTTTTTGATTCCGGCACAGGGTCCTGGGATTCGAAGATGGCAAAGGGTTTTGGAAAGTCACCGAATCCCGAAATCAACGCCTGGCAACACCAGGCAACGCCAGACAATGGACATGAACCAAAGAGAGGGTACGATGACTATGGAAACGCAAACTAGAGGCACGATGAGCCTAACGAAATTCCAAACCCTGGTGCATTATTACCTGGGCGACATGCGCCGGCGAGGCTGCACGGAGGATTCCATCCTCACCAACCAAGGAAGCTCCTCGATCCCGGAGCGCTCTGTTTCTTGCTGTATCCTGGTGACGTGAGGTTCGACAAGCAGACACTCTTGAGCAGTCGAGGCTTCCAAACGAGGCGGTGATCGATCCTCAAGCTCCGGCTCGGATTCGTAATCCTGAGAGTTGTGGAAGTGACTCCAGAAAAACCCGCGAGGGTTCTGATGGTACCCTGACCGATTCGGCTTGATCGGGTCGCCGATCAAGAGCGCGTATCCCCGTTCACCGCTTGTGAGGGTGTAGCACCAACCGTCAAGGAGCTAAATATCAGGAGGAGGAGAAACCTTCTCAGCATGCTTGCACTTTTCCTGGGTAACTGGCGTAATCCCGCTCCTTTGCCGGCTGGATCAATCCTTTTCTGGATGAACCGGTCTTGAGTCGCAGCACCGGGTGTTCCCACCCTCGACTCGCATCGTCCCTCAACTAGCGTGAATCCCGAACGGTTGGGGATGCGATTGGCCCGGCTAATCAACGATGAACTGCACTCGTTCAGCATCCGCAACCGCTACTCCGGCCAGCGGACAGTTCCAGCGCGAGCCGTCGTCGAACGTCGAACCCGTAAAGGAGGTAATCTGCTGACCCCCGATGCTTATCCTGATGATCGCAGGTCGGTCTCTTTCAAGCGTTAGAGCTTTGCATCCGACCGAGCGCAAATACTCCGGGCTGGGCGGCCCCAGCCTGTAATGGACTTCGGTGACTGCCCCTGAAACCTTACCAGCCGTTTTAGAGGAAACCGAGGCAACTTCCGTCAAGGGGAAACCACTCGTCAATGCAGCCAGGAGATTGCCTGCGAATGCACCAACCAGGAGCATGAACAGAAAGCTTTTTTTTTAACTGTTCCGCGATAAAGTACTTTTGACGTTTCATTCAGTGTTCCCGTCTGCCTATAAGATCCTCTTCAATAGCTCGTATTGCAGTATTATTTTTAACGGAAAGAGCCTCCTGACACATCGGCAGTCAGAAGGGTTCTTCTACACGTCCTCAAGCGGATTTTCTTGCCCCTCGGAAGGAAGAGGGAGATCCGCCTGAAGGCCGAAAAGCAAACCGATACTTATGTTCGTGACAGGTTTACTTTTGAGCGTGGGATGGAATTATAAGGACCTAATCCTGTATGCGGTTGCCACCGAGGGCAATGGCTGCCGCCTCGGTGCGGTTGCTGACCTGGAGCTTGGCCAGGATGTTGCTGACGTGGGTTTTAACCGTTGAAATGGCCACCACCAGCTGGCCGGCGATCTCGCTATTCGAGAGACCTTGGGACAGGAGCATCAAGACTTGGTATTCACGCGGGGTGAGATCGTATCGTTCGATGAGATTCGTTGTATCTGCATCACCAGTATCTTTTTGCGCCTGCATCGTCTCCAGTAGTTCTTCAAGTCGTTTAAACCGCCGCAGCCGTCCCAGCACCGCAGCGAACAGGTCCTCGGGATCAATCGGCTTGATCAGATAATCATCAGCGCCCAGCTCTTTCCCGAAGCGAACGTCTTGCTCTTCCCCCTTCGCGGAAAGGAATAGGAAGGGAATCCAGACCCAATCGGGATTGTGGACCACACGCTGATGAAGCTGGTATCCATTCATGCGCGGCATCATAACGTCGGAGATGATCAGATCTGGGGTACTCTCTTGCATAACCTCGAGTGCGTCCAATCCATCTTCAGCCGTGAGCACGTCAAAACCCTGCATGACAAGGAGTTCAGCAAGGCTTTCACGAATTGCGGCTTCATCCTCGACAATCAGGAGCGTCGGTTTTTTTTCACACTCTTCCTTGTTCATGCCATGGGGTTCCTATTAAATCGGATCGCGTTGAGGGCCAGTTTCAGGAAACCAGAGAATGAACTCGGAACCCTTCCCTGGAACACCTTCGCTGCGGACTTCAACTCGCCCTGCGTGCCGGTCGACGATTTCCTTAACGATGGCTAGTCCAAGACCTGTGCCGGGAACTCCTGACTCCCTGCCCACTCTCCCACGGAAGAAGCGCTCGAAAAGCTGAACCTGTTCTTCTGCAGGGATACCAGGTCCCGTATCCTGGACGGACAATCCCAACCAATGGGTATTTTCAAGTTCCATCTGTTTCGTGCTTACCGTAATCTGGCCACCCTTCGGTGTATAGTTGATCGCGTTCGTCAGCAGGATGCTCAACGCCTGCCCAATCATGCTGCTATCCACCTCGACTACCGCGGGCGACATGGGATCAGGCGTGATCAGCTCTATGCCAGCCTCCTCAGCGATTGGACCGCGATCGATGATTAAGGTTGCCGCGACTTGACGCAAGTCGACCGGTTCAAAACTGATATCCTCTCTTCCTTGATCCAGACGGGATAGCCGGAGCAGGTCTTCAATGATGTTCGCCAGCCGACTTGTTTCCCTATCCATGCGGACGAGGTATTCCTCGCGCCTCTCGGCGGTGTCCTTGGCCAAGCGATTATAGAACTTCAAGCTTGTGATCGGAGTGCGCAACTCGTGGGAAACGTTGGACACAAATTCATCCTTCATTCGAACCAGCTGCTCAAGGCGGCGATTGACGATTTCTAGCTCCTCCGTGCGTTCAAATACGCGCCGTTCAAGCGTCTCCATCACCTCGGCTCGGTTCAAGGCATTCGCGGCCATGTCGGCGATGGCACTCACGATACGCTGATCAACGTATATAAAGGGGGATTGTCGGCTTAAAAGCAATGCCCCGACCGTGAACTCTTCTGCCTTGAGCGGTGTGCACAGGATAGCCGTATCTCCGTCGTTAAATCCAACCTGGAGAAATTTCGGGGCTTCGCTTAGCTTCGGAATGTTGATCATTTCTCCGGAATTTACGGTATGTCCGAGGATCCCGACATCGAGGTTCAGTGATCTCCCGGTCCAATCACCGAAGCTTCCTACCCCCAACTCAATTTGAAGTTCGTGATCCTGCTCACCCAACATGCCCAGCATTACCCCCTCGGCATTAAGCAGCTGCCCGAGCTGGTCGAGGATGATGGGTGGCATTTCAGCCCTTGTCTTAGCGGCGCGCAGCGAGTTGGAAACCCTGGCAATCGCTTCCAGTTCATGAAAACGGCGGCGCGTTTCCTCCAAGAACTGCACGTTGTCGAGCGCGGCATTGATTTGACGGGCAAAGGTATCAATCGCCGGGAGATCACTCGGCTCGAGATCCGGGCCGTTCACATTGAGAAATCTCGTTATTCGACCATCGGTCAGCATGGGGACGGTGATTCCCCGCTCAAGACCCAGGGAGCGAATGTCCTGGGGGTCGATCACGCGTATGGCTTCGGGAAGCACCATGTCCAGGACTTCGGTGAATTCTCCAGTGTAGACACCCGTTCCGGCCTGGACGACTCGCTGCAGGTAGTTGTCTCCCACAAATGGGAATCTCAGATCCTTGATCAACTTCGCGTTCGGTCTTTCGATCTCGTCGAGCATCTCCGAAGGATAATTCAGATACGAAATTACCGCGTAGTCCTGATCTTTGGGGACGGTCAAAACGATCGCGTAATAACCCATCTCTTGCATGACCTGCCCAACGGTATGGTAGATCTCGTCCGGCGTTTGCGCCCGCTGCACATTCTCACTGGCCTTGCTAAGGGCAAGCAGGCGGCTATGGCTGCGCGCCAGGCTGACTTGCATTGCGGCTTTTTCAATTCGTAATGCTTTTTCTTCCATTGCCTTCGTCACGACCTGGTTGAGGCGGCCTATACTGTCTTTGAGGATGTAATCGTCTGCGCCCTGCTTCATGCATTCGATCGCTTCCTCCTCAACGGTCCCCGTCACGACGACAAAGGGGATGTCCAGGTCTAATTCCCGGAGCACATGCAATGCCTGCAGGGCGTTCCAACCCGGCAAGGAGTAATCGGCAAAGATGAGATCCGGCGGGGGATCCAAGCTGCCCCTGAAGTCGTGCAGGGTGTCAACGCGCAACCAATCGAGCTCGAATCCGGATCGCTGCAGTTCACGGACCATCAATTCAGCATCTTCCGCATGGTCTTCGAGGATCAGAAGTTTGGTGGGATTAACCATAGACTTCCCCCTGGGGACAGGGCATCCTACATCGCCGGCGGCTCGTTGAGCAGCAGCTAATACATGCCCAGGTCACGAACCGCCTCGGCAAATTGATCGAACTCGACCGGTTTAGTGATATAGCTGTTCCCCCCGAGCCTGTAGCTCTCGTTGATGTCGCGCTCTTCTCGCGAGGAGGGCAGCATAACCACCGTGATGGGCTGCGTGCGCGAGTCGTCTTTCACCCGCCGCAGCACCTCCAGCCCGTCCACCTTTGGCAGCTTGAGATCGAGTAGGATCACTCTCGGTCCATTCTGGATTTTCCGTCCAGCGTATTCGCCATGACAGAAAATGAAATCGATCTCCTCCTTGGTCCGCCTTCGCTCCGTGACATCTTCAGCGGTGGTCAGCAAGAAATCGTCCCCACCGATTACTAGGGATGAAACAGCCAGGCGAACATCGATCACCGAGCCATCTTTCTTCATCCAACTAGTATCAAATCCTCCCACCGAGCGGTGGGCTCGAACCTCCGCGATCAGGCGCAGGCGATCTGCAGGTTCAAGATAGAAGTCCTGAATCTTCATTTGCGAGAGCTCGGGCTCTGAATATCCCGTCATTGCCCATAAGGCGGAGTTCATAGCCAGCACGTCACCCTCGTCCGCCATAAGTGAGCGCCGATTCACCTCAACGCCCGGCGAACCACCCTGATCAGATCTTCATAGCCGAAGGGCTTGTTCATCCAGGTCACGTCCTGTTGCTCAAGCAGTTCCTTCGTGGCCTCTCCCATCGGGTAGCCGGTGATCAGGACGATCCTGACCTCCGGGTATCCCTGGCGTAAGATCTTTTGCAGCTCGCGTCCGCCCATATCCGGCATAACCAGATCACTGAGGATCAGATCAACCGCCTGACGCTCCTCGGCGATGATATCGATGGCATCTTTCCCGGAGGAAGCTTCAAGGACTTGGAAATTCAACGACCGTAGAATTTCCGCAGCGGCCTCTCGAATCGCACTTTCATCTTCCACCACCAGGATCGTCCGTCCCGCCCCATCAATCCGTTCATTGCCCGCACTCTCTTCGATTTCCACTGGGGTTCCCTCGTGGAATGGAAGATAGATGGAGAAGCTTGTCCCCTTCCCTTTCTGGCTGACCACATCGATGTACCCATCATGCTGTTTGACAATCCCATAAACCTGAGCTAACCCCAGGCCTGTCCCCTTTCCCACCGATTTGGTGGTGAAGAAAGGCTCGAAGATGTGGGGGAGCACCTCCTGTGGGATGCCGCAACCGGTATCGGTCACGATTAGTTGCACCCATTCTCCATCCGCCATGTCCATGAAGGGTGACTTCCCGGGCTGGACCTGCATCCGTTGGAGTTCGAAACGCAGTTCACCCCCTTCTGGCATCGCATCGCGGGCGTTGAGCGCCAGATTCATAATAATCTGCTGCATACGAGTTGGATCGGCGTTGACGATGTAATCCGCCTCTGGATATTCATACCGGATGTTTATATTTTCGGGCAAAGTGTGTTCTAGCAGCGGTTTCAACTCGAGCAGAGATTGGGATAAATCCCAGGGCCGACGCTCCACGATCGCCTTGCGGCTGAAATCCAGGATTTGAGACACCAGATACGCACCCCGCATTGCCTGGTGACCAATGGTTTCGATCCGCCGCTGATCATCGTCCGGCAGCGAAGCGCGCTGGAGCACTAACTGGCTGTAAAGGATAATGGCGCTCAACATGTTGTTGAAATCGTGTGCGATACCCGCAGCAAGCCCCCCGACGACGGCCAACCGCTCCTGTAACTGTGCCTTTCGCTCCTGGTTTCGTAACTCAGTGACATCAGCGATCGCAACCAGACTGCCTGTAAAACGACCAGCCGCGTATTGTGGGGTAGCACTCACCAGCGAGATGAGCCGGCTGCCGTCCTTGCGGATCAACTCAAGCTCATATTGATCCGCGATCCCCTCCCGCCGACGTGCGTTCATCCTTTGCAAGTGTTCGAGTTGGTCGGGCGGGATGACTGCCGTATATGGAAGACCAATGAGCTCTTCGGGGTCGTAACCTAGGATACTCGCGGCTGCCGGATTGACGAAGGAGAAACGCCCCTGCTCATCTTCGATGAAGATCCCTTCCGTGATGGTCTGGATGATGCCCTCGTTGAACTCCTTGAGCCGATGGACTTCCTCCAAGGCCTGCTTACGTTCGGTTTCACTTCGCATGGAGATGATTCCGTAGCTCAAGTCGCTCGTAAGTTCTTCCAACAATGCGAGCTCCTCTTCATCAAAACCCCTTTCCTCTCTCGCGTAGACGGTTAATATGCCGAGCAGTGTTTGATCTTCGCCCTCTATCGGTAGGATCACAAAGGAATGATAGCCATAACGTGTGGCTTCCTCGATCCACGCGGTGTTAGCAGTTGAGTGAGGAATATCGTAAGCGAGAACCGGCTTTCGAGTTCGAAGGGCTTTTTCGGTCGGGCCCTTTCCCTGCTCGAGCTCGGATTGGGCTATGGCAACGGAGAGGATTTCACTGTCCTGGAACCCCCTCTGGCTGACGAGGCACAGCCGCGATCCTTTATCCTGATCTAGGAAACCAATCCACGCGCTGCAATACCCGCCCACCTCGACCAGGCTGGTGCAGATCTTGCTTAACATGGTCTCTTCATCCTCCGAGCGTACGACCGCCTGATTGGATGCGGTCAACACACTGAGGGAGCGGTTGATTCTCTCTAGCCTGGCCTCCGCCCCTTCTAAGTCTTCAACACGGGCTTGAAGGGACTCGGCCATGTCATTAAATGCCAGGGCAAGCTCACCCAACTCACTCGTCGCCGAGCCGGGATCCGCACGTTCTTCAAGCTCTCCAGAGGCCAAGCGATGGGCAGCCTTTACCAGTTTCTTAACCTCACGGACGAAATAGAACTCAGAACCAACCCAGGCTGCCACCAATCCTGCGATGGTTATGAGCATCCACCCAATCATGTTCCGGGCAAGTGCACGATTGATCTCACGAAAGACGACGCGGGTGGGAATACCCACGATCAAATAGGACTTTTCTCCCTGATCTTCAAGAAGTGGAGTGTATCCGTATAGGCGATTCGCACCGTCAATCCCCGCCATCTCGGCTGTACCCTCCCCAGGCTGTTTGATGACCTCTGCATAGAGCGGGGTATCCGAAATTGAACGCGAAACCCAGGCTGTAGAGTCGGGGTAGCGTGCGAGGACGATGCCCTCTGGATCAACGATGGTCATAGTGGAACCTTCCGGCAGATCTGCTTCAGTTGCCAGAAGATCTACCCACGTCAGGTCGATCGCCGCAAATACGACGCCCCTGATCTCCCCTGTCGGACCAGCTACAGGGTAACCCACGTTAATGGTGGGAATTCCGGTGACCCTGCCGATCTGATAATCCCCCGTAGCAAACTCGCGGCGCTCCAGCGCCCGTTGGAAGTAGGCTCGATCCCCTCCATAGACAGGCGGCGTGAAGGGCAATGCACTGCAAAGAAGGTAACCCTGCCGATCGATCAGGCCCAGATTCGAGGTATAGGGATGGAGATCAAGGAGGTTGGAGAGCGTCTCGTCACATGCATCCGCATCTGCCTGCTGGATCGATGGGAGGAGCGCCAGCGTCGCCAAAAATTGGTTCATTTCCTCAAGGAGATCACGCTGGGTGACGGAAGCGAGACTGGCCAATCGGAGCGCCTGACCGGAGGCTTCGGTCGCGGCTTGCCGTCGTTGCTGAAGGCTCGTGGTGACCTCGAAACCCATGGCCGGGATCATGGCGATCAGGACGAACACGAGCAATCGTGCGCGAAGGCTGGAAGGCGAGATCGCTTTCATCAACCACCCCCTTTGAGCATACTTGCAGATGCATCACCGGATCAGTCCGCAAGTCGCCCATCTCCCATAACTTACTATACATAATACGTAGATTCAACTCACAAGTGCAACTTTACAGGTTGGAATAAGAGATAAGCTGCAGTAGTATCAATGCTTCTTAAACCAGCCCGATCTAAGGAGCACTGGCACCGGCAGAGCCCCAGTACGGTGTGAGTGTCTACACGCAGCTTGCCCGTGAACAACGGTATCAGATTTCGGCACTCTTAAAAACAGGACACAACCAAACGGAATTTGCGCAAGAACTGCTCTTCTACTTCTTTTACCTTACCGGTCGAGAGAATTTCTTGATCAACAGCATGCTTTTTTTTGTGCAGGCTTCTTGGGAAACAGATCTAAGTCCGACTTACCAATCAGATTCTCGATATCCACCCCTAGGTCTTTTGCGAGGAGTTAATTTGCATATAGATAGTTGATGTTCAGGTCTTTTAGGATGATTTGTAAAGGGATATTATCGAGCAATGCTCGATAGATGACATGGTCAAAGTCGGCGACACCCTGAATTCCGTTTTCAGTCATCGCACGCTCGTCCAGACGATCAAATCGGCTCCCCGCTCAGACATAGGAAATGGACCTTTGGATCGTTCTCCTAGAGAACAGTGATGCCTGATGCATGCCAAATATCCCGATCTTTGTTCTTCCTACATAATGTAGTATGTCTTATGTTATGTTGTCTCTAGACCACTCCTCCCATACCAGCTAAGCTAAAGCATGGGAGAAGCCCTGGAGGGTGGTTCGGCGCAGCTTACCTCGCTCGAGTGGCTGCTGGTAGGACATGGTAATTTTTCCGGAGGCCTGCAAGCGCAGAACCCGCTCGAACCGGGCTTCTACATGCCGCTCACCTCGAAGGACATCGAACGATATCACCCCAGAGAGGTTTTCCTGGGTCATATCCACGACCCTCCAGACCCCCCCAGGGTCCACTACTGCGACTCCCCCTGTGGGTTGGATATCACCCGAGACCGAACGGCGCCATTTCCTGGTCTATGACACCGAAGATCACACGATGGAGAAGATTCCGGTCGAGGTCGAGCGAATCTACATGCGGGAAGTGCGCCGTCAGCAACACTCGCAGAGGCTGTAGGCAGCCGCCTGACCATCGAGGCCGCAGAAGTGCGTCCTAACTCACAAACCCCCGATTTGTCCAACTTTGGCTGACATGATACGCGGCCGCGGCGGCGCGGTCGGTTCTTGTACTCCGGGGCACTTCTGTATACTATTAGAAAATGAACGCACACCAGGCGCTGGTAGCCCAGGCGGTCGAGCTGTACAGCTCGCTGGGTCACTACATCGAAGATGTGGCCGAGATCGATGAGTTCCGCTCCGACCTGCTGATCCGGTCCTCGAAGAGCAAGAAGTGGGTGGCGCGCTGCGATTCGAACGACGTGATCACGCTGGCCAGTGTCAAGCTTTTCCTGACACACCTGAAGACCTACAAGGCCCACAAGGCGGCGCTCATCACCCCCGGTCAGCTCAATGTAAAGGGCAGAGCCCTGTTGGCCATCAAGAAAGTGGAGTTCATTGACAGCGCTACGTTGGCCCGCCTCCAGCAAAGCACCACGCACAAGCAGGCCGTTCCGGAGCAGGCAAGCCGCCCTATGGAGGTGGAGTCAGAGAAACAACGCAAACAAAGGCAGCGGCGCTGGATCCGATCGCTGCTGTTTGGGTTGCTGGCGTTAACCATCATCCTGCTGGGGGTGATCCTACTGGCCATGAACGGCTGGCATCTTATCTAGGCGCCGTTCCCCTCGCTCTCACGCGCCAAGCACGATCCAGATCGAAGAGCCGCGTACACGCTAACGCCCACTATGATCTTGCGAACGCGGATCCAATCGAGTGCTCAACGCAGCTGGCGGTGCAGGATATGTTCAAGGATCTTCACCGCCGGACGGGTTGCTGGTCCTACCTCTCATTCTCCTCGGTCAGCTTTGTGCACAGGTGCCATCAGCGAGACTGTCCGCCAGTTCGCCTTAGCGTGATCATGTCCGCTCCATATATTTCTGGCTTCAAGTGATAGCCAGCAGCTTCCAGGCGCCCGCTGAATATGGGCCGAATCCCCGTAGCCCGGAACTCACCAATGACTTTGCCGTTCTCGGTGATACCTGTTTCCTTATAGCTGAACAGATCGCTCATCACCACGACATCCCCCTCCATCCCGATGACTTCGGAAATCGCTGTCACCTTCCGGCTGCCGTCGCGCAAGCGCGTCTGCTGGACGATCAAATCAACGGCCGAGGCAATCTGCTTACGCACCACTTGCAGCGGCAGCTCTACCCCTGATACCAGACACAACGTCTCCAGTCGCGAAATGGCATCGCGGGTTGCATTGGCGTGCACCGTCGTCAGCGATCCGTCGTGGCCGGTGTTCATGGCCTGTAGCATATCCAGGGCCTCCCCGCCCCTCACCTCGCCGACGATGATCCTGTCAGGGCGCATGCGCAGCGCATTTCGAACCAGATAGCGTACGGTGACGGCGCCCTTGCCTTCGACGTTGGGCGCCTTAGTCTCCAGGCGGACGATGTTGAGGTGGTTCAATTGCAGCTCGGCGGCATCCTCAATCGTGACGATCCGTTCGCCTTCCGGGATGAATTCGGAGAGGATGTTGAGCAGGGTCGTCTTTCCCGAGCCAGTGCCCCCGGATACTACAATGTTTATCCGTGCCGCCACACAGGCCTTCAGGAACTCCGCCATGTTTTCCGTCAGGGTGTCGAACCCGATCAGATCGCCAATCCGCAAACGCCTCTTGGAGAACTTTCGGATTGTGATGCTTGGCCCGTCGATAGCGACGGGGCGGATGACCGCATTAACGCGCGATCCGTCGGGCAGGCGGGCGTCTACCGTCGGGTTGTCGGCGTCGATGTGCCGGCCCAAAGGCATGATGATCCGATCGATCAGTCGCAGCAATGCAGCATCGTTATCGAATTTAATGCCCGTCTGCTCCAGCCGGCCCTGGCGTTCCACGAAGACATGGTTAGGGTTGTTGATCATTATTTCGCTGACCTGGGGATCATCCAGCAGTGGCTGGATCGCACCATATCCCAGCAGGTCATTCAATATGTCGCTAAACAGTTCGTCCTTGAGGGTAAGCGATAGCTGGATGCCCGATTTGATGTAGGCGTCGGCCAGCCTCTGCCGGATACCTTCCTGCGTCGCCTCAGCCGCGAGTGAGCCCTCATACTCCTGCGTAACCTGCTGCGTGAGCCAGGCGTGCAGCTTCGCCAGTTGATCGGTACTCAATTGATTCGGTTCTCCGGTCCCCTCAGTCATCGGCTTAACCTGGCTCTAGGTTATCATCAGGGATAACCAGGATGATGTGTCTCTTATTAAGGATTAGGAAGGGAAATTCACTCTTACCTTGTTCCTCAATCAGGCGGGCGTTGGACACTGGCAGGAATTGTTCTTCCCCGTTGATCTCATCGCTGACACGATTATTGGGATGGATATGCAGTGTGCCATAGATGACCGCCCCTTTGATCCGAATTTCTGCTTCGACCGGATATGTTCTTACAACGTCCGTGAAATACTTGCCACGAGCTTCGCTAAATCCTTCCATTGCTATCGCCTCCTTATCAACATGGGGCCGATAAACCACTGGCGGGAAACATCCCCTTCATCTTCATGGGCGGATACTTTCCTTCTGCCGCCTGACGGCAAGGAAAGCCTGCCCGCCAGAGCGCCCTATATATCTGGTTCCTCGCTGATTCATGTGGGTAGATTGTATTTAAGTTTGCCAGCGATGAGATAAGCCATGGTAATAAGATTTCGGTTCGTCCGGTATCCTCTTGCCCTGGCATTGCCTGCCTCAAGGATTCGGATCTCGCGTCCACTCTTTGTAAAGATGTTATGGTCATGGGTGGCCACTTTTAGACATCCTGATTACGTCCCGAGGAGGCTATCTGGTTAGTGATGATGTACGTCCTCAGAACATTCGGGACAAAATCCTGGCTCCGCAAGTAGAGGCTTTTCGGATCCCCACTACCCTGGAGTATATACCCTCTCCTGTCGGATAAGATCTCTCCGGCGCGCCTCCAGGGTCCTCCGCTTGATATCTTACCGTCGATCTTTGACCTCCTTGACACGCCCGAAGTAGACATCGGCTGGCGTCAGATTATCAAGCGCCTGGGGCAAGACCTTCACGATGCCGTCAACCAATCGCTTTCCTCCGCTGCCCTGATCGCCGAAGTCCTGCCGCGCCTGTGTAATCGTGACCCACTCAAGTCACAGCAGTCGGTAGAGTACTTACACCGGCGGACGCGCACGCCGGCCGCGCCACTATTGCACCCTAAGCCGTCTAGCTGCTGGTTCACGCCGTCTCCCAAGCTCCACCGCCGGGTCTCGACCTGACGGAGCGAGAACGTGCCGTGTTGACCCTGATCGTCGAGGAATTGAACAATACGCAGATCGCGGCGAAGCTGAGCGTCAGCCCGTCCACCGTAAGGTCCCACGTCAGTAACATTCTGTCGAAGCTGGACGTGGCTAGCCGCACGGAAACCGTCACCCTGGCGCTGCGCAACCGGCTGATCGTCTGAGCGCCAATGTTCACCAATACGAGACAAGAGCCCCGAAGGGGAGAATGCGATTTTCGTTGAGGGTTTCCGATGGGATTCCAATCCCGGCTCATCATGTGCCGAGTTGTGCCGTGGTTACCACTCAGGAATTTGCCTGGCGGGAAGATGCCCCTTTCCGGAATTCCCTCAATCTCTGCGCGTGGCGTAAACGATTGTGTGGCGATCGTACTCTCCGTTGACGAAGTTCCCGGCGCAGGTAATGAGTGTCAGGTGCGAGAGTCCGTCGGGTGCCGGCTGTGGTCCAGTGCCGGCAACCGGCCCGGCACCGTAAATCTGCGCAAGCACCGCCGGGTCGGAAGACTCCTTAACGGAGTAGACCCGAGTCTCGTTGACGAAGAAGCGAACGTCAATGTGTGATGCAGTATAGCGGACAATGATCAGGTCACCTGGTTGAAGATCCCCGATGTGAGCGAAAATCTCAGGTCGTCCGAGTGGATCGTCGACGTGCCCGGCAATCGTGGCCGTGCCTTCCTCGCCCGGGATACCGCCGCCGCGATACCAGAATGCCGTATGCCAAATCGGATCGCCAATCGGACCTCTTGGCGAATCCATCCGGTTTTCCGATGTGAGTCCGACTCCAAGCACGGGGGCACTGACCTCGAGAGAAGGAATCTGAAGCTCGAGCGGGACGTCTACAGGCCTTTCCATTAGGTCGAGGCCCGAATCAAAGAGCGGCCCAAGGGCTAGGAATGTAGCTGTCGGTTGAACTTTCGTCTGAACCGATGGCAACAGCACAGAAAACGGGGAAGGCGTTGGCTGAGCCTCCCCCGTCTCCTTGTTTCCGCATCCCGCAAGCACCGCCGCAATCACCAGGACGGTTACCAGGCAACCGCTCCAGCTGCGGCGCGTCAGAACACTCTCCGTTCGCATAAGGACGGCGCTACTGCTTCGGTAGATGGGTGCGACGGTATGCTCGAACGCCTACGGTCAAAGCCAGGGCGCTGAAGCCACCGACGATCATCAGGCTCCAGGGGAAATCCCTGTTTCGTATGGGAGCACCACCGCCAGTGTCCGGCAAAGCTACAACCGCGGCGCTGCCTCTCCGGGGCGTGGCGGTCGAGGTCGGGGTCGCAGAGGGCGTAGGCGGGTCCATGGGAGTGGTTGTCGGGGTTGAGGTCGCAGACGGCGTGGGTGTGTCCGTGGCGGTGGCGGTCGGGGTCGCAGACGGTGTGGGCGTGTCCGTGGCGGTGGCGGTCGGGGTCGCAGACGGTGTGGGCGTGTCCGTGGCGGTGGCTGTCGGGGTCGCAGACGGCGTGGGCGTGTCTGTGGCGGTGGCTGTCGGGGTCACAGACGGGGTGGGCGTGTCCGTGGCGGTGGCGGTCGGGGTCGCAGTCGGGGTGGGCGTGTCCGTGGCAGTGGCGGTCGGGGTCGCAGTCGGCGTGGGTGTGTCCGTCGGGGCGGCGAGGCAGGAGCCGCCGGTGATGGTGTTTGTATCCATTGTCACTGCGCCATTCTGCGCCAAGGCTCGACCGTTTAAGCTCGCGCCATTGGTCAGCGTGATGGACGTTAAAGCAAGGATATTCCCCATGAACGACGTGCCTGTACCGAGGGTCGCGGAGCTTCCAACCCTCCACCACACGTTACATGGGTCGCCATCGGGAACCGATACCGATGAACCGACCGACGTGATGAGCGTTGAAGCAGACTTGAAGATCCAGGGGCCTGACCCAATGAGCATTAAAGTTGAGCTCAATCCGAAGGAGGTGGCGCAGTAGACGCCGGGCCCGAGGGGCGACACCGCGCTTAGGTCCTGTATGCCCCATGTGGTGTCGCAAGTCTGGTCGAGGGCGCCAAACGCAGCGGCGTTATCAGTCTGAGCCGCGGCCGCGTTTGCATCCCCCGCATGGATTGTCCCTGCGATGACCCCCGGAGGAAAGCCAGTGACCGCGGTACCTGGACTGACACCGAGATCTCCAGAAACAGTGGTCAGGCCGGTATTGGTAACTGTCGAGCCAGCCAGAATAGAGTAGTTCTCCGCTGCGCCGAGTGGGGGTGAAGTCTGGGCGACCGGAGCCGCCAGGGAGATTGCCGCCGGGGCAGTCAGCGCTAGGGCAATCGCGAGGCAGAGCGCCCATTTCTTGATGGCCAGGCGGCGGGTTCCTCGCCTATTGTTGGTGCCTGGCGCCTTGTGCACGTTGCCCCCCTCTTCTCCATGGCAATGGAGGGAGCTGGCCCGATTGACCCTTCTGCCTAGGGAGGAGAGCCGTGTCAGGCTCTTTCCCCCAACTCCCACTCGCCGGGTGGTGCCCTCCCCCGCTGAACAAATCCAGTCTATTCCTACCTCGCTGTACTGTCAATGCGCCTGAGTGCCTAATGATTTGAAATTCAAAAGTGAACCATTTTCATTTGAAAAGCGAACATCATATTAGCCGCCTCATACAGGGTCAGGAGGCAGTCATGTCCCAGCTCCACAAACGGTTCAGCGATCAAGAAGTTGGCTTTCTTCTGCAGTCTTATTCGCACTTGCTTCTCAACCGCAGAGAGATCCAGGAGAGGCTCAGCATCGGCAAGACACGCTTCTTCGAGCTATTGAAGATGTATCAGGCCGATCCCGAGGCTTTCTCCCTCAGCTACGAGCGGCCATCGCCTGGCCGAATCTCGCCGGAAGCCGAGGCAGCGATTGAGCGCGAACTCTTGCGAGAAAAAGAACTCATCGAGGATGATGAGCTTCCTATCACCTCCTACAACTACTCCGCCTTGCGAGACCGCCTCCTGAAGCAAGGGATCACGGTGTCGGTCAACACCATCATCGATCGAGCCAGAAAGCTGGGTTGCCACAAGCCTCGCAGGAAGCACAAAGCCCACGACCGGGAGGTGCTGACCAGCTCGATCGGAGCCCTGGTGCAGCAG
>Ga0307419_10000093_pt1 | contig 34626 bp, 20 predicted proteins | sample SalMarWE160230MG_2_FD_202512 | JGI IMG/M metagenome (GOLD analysis project Ga0307419, IMG submission 202512) | Salt marsh sediment microbial communities from the Plum Island Ecosystem LTER, Massachusetts, United States - WE1602-30 | ecosystem: Environmental > Aquatic > Marine > Intertidal zone... | reverse complement strand
CAAAAAGATCCTTGTAACTCTGAGAAAGAGGCAGTTATTTATATCTACCGTCAGCTGCGGAATGCAGAACCGCCCGATGAGGCAACCGCCCGTGACGTTATCGACAAATTATTCTTTTCAGATAAGAGATATGATCTCGGCGAAGTAGGCCGCTACCGTATAAATAAGAAACTGGGTCTTAATACCGACATGGAGATTAAGATACTGACCAGGGAAGATATTATCAAGATCATTGAGTACCTGATAGAACTTATTAATTCAAAAACGGATATCGATGATATTGACCATCTTAGCAACAGGAGAGTACGTACTGTGGGAGAACAACTCTATACACAGTTCGGTGTGGGACTTGCCCGCATGGCACGTACTATTCGTGAAAGAATGAATGTCAGGGATAACGAAGTATTTACACCGATAGACCTCATAAACTCAAAAACTCTTTCATCGGTAATCAATTCATTCTTCGGTACAAACCAGTTGTCACAATTCATGGACCAGACCAATCCTCTGGCCGAGATGACGCATAAACGACGTATGTCGGCACTCGGACCAGGCGGACTGTCACGTGAAAGAGCCGGCTTTGAAGTGAGAGACGTCCATTATACACACTACGGCCGTCTTTGTCCAATTGAAACTCCGGAGGGACCAAATATCGGTCTTATATCATCTCTCTGTGTTTATGCCAAGATCAACGACCTTGGATTTATTGAAACACCTTACCGTAAGGTGGATCAGGCACAGGTGGATTTCACAAAGGACGGGATAATATGGTTGAGTGCAGAAGAAGAAGAAGAGAAAATGATCGCCCAGGCTAATGCCCCTCTTCTGAAAGACGGACATTTTGAAAGTATAAGAGCAAAATGCAGGTATGAGGCTGATTATCCTATTGAAGAAGTCTCAAAGATCGACCTGATGGACGTGGCACCAAACCAGATCGCTTCAATTGCCGCATCCCTCATTCCATTCCTTGAACACGATGATGCCAACAGGGCACTCATGGGATCAAATATGATGCGTCAGGCTGTCCCTCTTATTAATCCTGAATCGGCAATAGTGGGAACAGGACTGGAAACACAGGTGATTAAGGACAGCCGGATACTATTCGTTGCGGAGGGCGATGGTGTTGTGGAATATGTAGATGCCAATGAAATAGTCATCAGGTACACCCGTACTGATGAAGAGAAATTTGTGAGCTTCGATGATGATATAAAAAGATATGTCCTCCCGAAATATAAGAAGACAAACCAGAATACCTGTATAAACCTCGTTCCTGTGGTGAAAAAAGGCGAAAAGGTCAAAAAAGGACAGGTTCTTACTGAAGGTTATGGTACAAAAAATGGTGAACTGGCACTCGGCAGAAACCTTAAAGTTGCATTCATGCCCTGGAAAGGCTATAACTTTGAAGATGCTATAGTGATATCGGATAAGGTTGTCCAGGAGGATATGTTTACATCAGTTCATATTGATGAGTACCTTCTTGAAGTGCGTGATACAAAACGTGGTCTCGAGGAACTTACCTCCGATATCCCCAATGTAAGCGAGGAGGCCACTAAAAACCTCGATGAAAACGGTCTTATAAGGATCGGCGCCCACATAATTCCGGGCGACATATTAATAGGTAAGATCACACCAAAGGGAGAATCAGATCCTTCACCTGAAGAGAAACTTCTGCGTGCAATCTTCGGTGATAAAGCCGGTGATGTAAAAGATGCGTCTCTCAAAGCAGGACCTTCACTGGAAGGTGTGGTAATTGATAAAAAGCTGTTTACCAGGGCAGTAAAAGACAGAAAAACCAAAGCTGTTGAAAAGCCATTGCTCGAAAAAATAGATCAGGAGTTCAACAAGAATGTTGAAGATATTAAGGCAAAACTGGTGGACAAGCTCTTTATTCTTGTTAATGGTAAAACATCACAGGGAGTAAAGGATTACCTCAATGTGGATGTAATACCCAAAGGAAGCAAATTCACACTGAGACAACTTCAGGAGATAGATTTCCTGAATGTCAATCCGAATAAGTGGACTACTGACAAGAAGAAAAATGACAATATCAAGCAACTTCTCCATAATTATATAATCAAGTATAAGGAGATTGATGGCGTTTACAAACGCAATAAGTACAATATCACTATAGGGGATGAACTTCCAACAGGTATTGTGCGTCTTGCCAAGGTATATATTGCCAAAAAACGTAAGGTAAAAGTTGGTGATAAAATAGCCGGACGCCACGGAAATAAGGGAATTGTTGCTAAGATTGTTCGCGCTGAGGATATGCCATTCCTTGAAGACGGAACGCCTGTTGATATTGTTCTTAACCCGCTGGGCGTTCCTTCAAGAATGAACCTCGGACAGATATATGAAACAGTGCTTGGCTGGGCAGGTAAGAAACTGGGACTCAAATTCTCAACTCCTATTTTTGACGGAGCTACTATTGACCAGATAACACAATATACCAAACAGGCAGATCTTCCTGCATATGGCAAGACTTACCTCTATGACGGGGGTACCGGAGAAAAATTTGACCAGCCGGCAACCGTGGGAGTTATCTACATGCTCAAACTTGGTCATATGGTTGACGACAAAATGCATGCCCGTTCCATAGGTCCATATTCTCTTATAACTCAGCAGCCGCTGGGAGGTAAGGCACAGTTCGGAGGTCAGCGTTTCGGGGAAATGGAAGTGTGGGCTCTCGAAGCTTTCGGAGCTGCCCATATACTCCAGGAAATACTGACAATAAAATCTGATGATGTCATAGGACGTGCAAAAGCCTATGAATCAATTGTTAAGGGAGAGCCTATGCCGATGTCGGGAATACCTGAGTCACTAAACGTGCTGCTACATGAGCTGAGAGGTCTTGGATTAAGTATTATCCTTGATTAACAACTCTTACTGTTATTTTATCAAATTAATTGAATAATAAATTTTCAGTATATGTCATTCAGAAGAGATAACAAAACAAAGACCAGTTACTCAAAGATCTCAATAGGTCTTGCTTCACCTGAAGAGATACTCGACCGCTCCAGTGGTGAAGTGCTGAAGCCTGAAACAATAAACTACCGTACTTATAAGCCCGAACGTGACGGCTTATTCTGTGAGAGGATATTCGGACCGGTAAAAGATTACGAATGTCATTGCGGAAAGTATAAGAGGATACGTTATAAGGGTATCGTGTGCGACCGCTGCGGTGTTGAAGTTACTGAGAAGAAGGTGCGCCGTGAAAGAATGGGACATATCTCACTTGTCGTCCCTGTTGCACATATCTGGTACTTCCGTTCATTACCAAACAAGATAGGTTACCTGCTTGGGCTTCCTACAAAGAAACTCGATTCGATAATCTATTATGAGAGATATGTTGTGGTTAATCCCGGCATTAAGGAGGCTGATGGAGTGAAGACTCTCGATTTCCTTACAGAGGAGGAGTACATTGATATCATCGAATCACTGCCAAAGGAAAACCAGTATCTTGAGGAGAATCACCCTGATAAGTTTGTTGCAGATATGGGAGCTGAGGCTCTTTACAAACTTCTAAGCCGACTTGACCTTGACGAGATGTCATATTCGCTTCGTCACAAAGCAAATACCGAAACTTCACAACAACGTAAAAATGAGGCTCTTAAGCGCCTCCAGGTTGTTGAGGCCTTCAGAGATTCAAAACATGTAAACAAACCGGAATGGATGATCATAAAAGTGGTTCCGGTTATCCCTCCTGAACTGAGGCCGCTCGTTCCTCTTGATGGAGGACGATTTGCCACCAGCGACCTGAACGATCTTTACAGACGAGTGATAATCAGGAATAACCGCCTGAAAAGACTTATAGAGATCAAAGCTCCGGAGGTGATCCTCAGGAACGAAAAACGAATGCTCCAGGAGGCTGTTGATTCGCTCTTCGATAATTCCAGGAAAGCTAATGCAGTGAAGACGGACGCAAACAGACCTCTTAAATCATTGAGCGACAGCCTTAAAGGTAAACAGGGAAGATTCCGTCAGAACCTCCTTGGTAAAAGAGTCGATTATTCTGCACGTTCAGTTATCGTTGTGGGACCTGAGCTTAACCTTCATGAATGCGGACTTCCAAAAGATATGGCAGCAGAACTATATAAGCCATTTATAATCAGGAAACTTATTGAAAGAGGCATCGTTAAGACAGTGAAATCGGCCAAGAAGATAGTCGACAGGAAAGACCCTGTAGTGTGGGATATACTTGAGAATGTACTTAAAGGACATCCTGTTCTTCTTAACCGTGCGCCTACACTTCACAGGCTTGGTATCCAGGCATTCCAGCCCAAGCTTATTGAGGGGAAAGCCATTCAGCTTCACCCTCTTGTATGTACAGCCTTTAACGCTGATTTCGACGGTGACCAAATGGCTGTGCATCTGCCACTCGGGAACGGAGCAATACTAGAGGCCCAGATGCTTATGCTGGCTTCACACAATATCCTTAATCCTGCTAACGGAGCACCTATTACCGTTCCTTCGCAGGACATGGTACTTGGACTTTATTATATGACGAAGGGAAGAAAGAGTACCAGCAATGAAAAAGTAAAGGGCGCAGGACTGACATTCTATTCACCTGAAGAGGTTACTATTGCACATAATGAGGGGAAGGTTAATCTACATGCCGTTATAAAAGTAAAGGTTAATGACAGGGTCAATGATGAGATGGTAAACCGTGTCATTGAAACGACGGTTGGCAGGGTTATTTTTAACCAGTATGTACCGGAAGAGGTTGGCTTTATCAATGAGATCCTTACAAAGAAATCCCTCAGGGACATTATCGGACGTGTTCTGAAACTTGCCGGAATGGCAAAGACCTCCGATTTCCTCGATGCAATAAAGAACCTGGGATTCTATTCTGCCTTCAAGGGAGGTCTCTCCTTTAACCTCGATGATGTTATCATTCCTGAGGAAAAAGAAAAATTTGTCACCGAAGGATATGAACAGGTAGAGGAGGTGCTGAACAACTACAGCATGGGCTTTATTACAAATAATGAACGCTATAACCAGATTATCGATATCTGGACACATGTAAATGCAAGGCTCACTCAATCGCTTATGAAACAGCTTTCGAATGACAAGCAGGGTTTCAACTCGGTTTACATGATGCTTGACTCGGGCGCAAGGGGCTCTAAAGAACAGATCCGCCAGCTTTCCGGAATGAGAGGACTGATGGCAAAACCTCAGAAATCAGGTTCCTCCGGTTCAGAGATTATTGAGAACCCGATACTTTCGAACTTCAAGGAGGGACTATCGGTGCTTGAGTACTTCATCTCTACCCACGGGGCCCGGAAAGGACTTGCTGATACAGCACTTAAAACAGCTGATGCAGGCTATCTTACACGTCGTCTGGTTGATGTATCGCAGGATGTCATTATAAATGAATATGACTGCGGTACGTTAAGAGGTCTGGTAGCAACAGCCATCAAGAAGAATGAAGAAATCGTTGAGTCGCTGTACGAACGAATACTGGGACGGACTACTGTACATGATGTATACCATCCTCTTACAGGCGAACTTATTGTTGAGGCCGGGAAAGAACTGACAGAAGATCTTGCAAAGCAAATAGAAGACTCTCCTATCGAACAGGTTGAGATCCGGTCAGTGCTTACCTGCGAATCCAAAAAGGGAGTATGTGCAAAATGTTATGGTCGTAACCTGGCAACAGGATTAATGGTGCAGAAAGGTGAGGCAGTTGGTGTTATTGCTGCCCAGAGTATAGGCGAGCCCGGAACACAGCTTACACTGCGAACATTCCATGTGGGTGGTACAGCTTCGAATATCACAACTGAATCAAGGCTGGTGGCCCGTTATTCAGGTATCGCAGAGATTGAAGAATTACGATCAGTAACAAGGAAAGATGCTGAAAAAGGGAATGTCGATATAGTTATAGGACGACTGGCAGAGTTAAGGATAATCGATAAGAAAACCGGAATTGCTCTTACAACTCATTCAATGCCATATGGCTCCAGGCTTTATATCAAACCGGGACAGGAAATTGAAAAGGGGAAGCTTATCTGCGAATGGGATCCTTTCAATGCAGTTATTATTTCAGAAGTCACTGGGAAGATCGGTTTTGACTATCTTTTAGAAGGTATTACCTACCGTGAGGAATCAGATGAGCAGACAGGCTTTAAGGAAAAGGTGGTAATTGAAAGCAGGGATAAGACCAAGAACCCGGCTGTCAGTATATTATCGCCCAAGGGTGAGGAGTTGAAATTATATAACCTGCCGGTAGGATCTCATCTGGTTGCTGAATTAAACAAGACTATTACAGCCGGTGAGGTGCTTGCAAAAATACCCCGCGCTGTCGGAAAATCCGGCGACATTACCGGTGGTCTGCCAAGGGTCACAGAACTTTTCGAAGCCCGTAATCCCTCGAATCCGGCAATCGTTTCCGAAATCGATGGTGAAGTAACCTTCGGTAAGATCAAGAGGGGTAACAGGGAAATTACAATAAAATCTAAAACCGATGAGGTGAAAAAATACCTTGTCCCCCTGTCAAAACAGATACTCGTACAGGAAAACGATTATGTGAAAGCAGGTATTGCACTATCAGACGGAGCAATTACTCCCTCAGATATCCTGTCAATCAAGGGACCAACAAAAGTGCAGGAATATATTGTTAATGAGATACAGGAAGTTTACCGTCTGCAGGGTGTTAAGATAAATGACAAACACTTTGAGATAATAGTCCGGCAGATGATGCGTAAAGTAGAGATTGTGGATCCGGGTGATACAAAATTCCTGGAACGACAGATTGTTGATAAACTTGAGTTCATGGATGAGAATGACTGGATATACGGAAAGAAATATATTCTGGATTCAGGGGATTCACAGACTCTTCGCCCCGGTATGATAGTTACAGCCCGTAAGCTGAGAGATGAAAATTCTGTTCTCAAGCGGAGAGACCTGAAGACGGTGGAGGCCAGGGATGCCATTCCTGCAACCTCAAGCCAGGTGCTGCAGGGAATAACCCGGGCTGCATTGCAAACAAACAGTTTCTTCTCAGCTGCATCATTCCAGGAAACAACCAAGGTACTTAACGAAGCTGCCATACTGGGTAAGGTAGATAAGCTCGAAGGTCTAAAAGAGAACGTAATTGTAGGACATCTTATCCCGGCCGGCACAGGACAACGCGAATATAACAGTATTATAGTAGGATCGCTCGAGGAATATGAAAACCTTATGGGTGCTGAACAGGAATCAGAAGTTGAAACTGAGAACAACATAATAAAGTAAATTAATACTAATTATTATGGCCGATCAAAAAGAACAAAACCAGATAAATATTGAGCTGAATGAGGAGATTGCCCAGGGTGTCTATTCAAACCTGGCAGTGATAACCCACTCAGCTTCGGAATTTGTAGTTGACTTTATCCGGATTATGCCGGGGATACCAAAAGCCCAGGTAAAATCCAGAATCATCCTTACTCCTGAACATGCTAAAAGACTTTCATCAGCCATACAGGATAATATTGCAAAATATGAAGCTGTTCACGGACAAATAAAGGAAGTAAAAGGGTCGGGACCTGTTATGCCGCTGAATTTCGGCGGGCCAACAGCCCAGGCCTGAATTATCCATAACTCCGATGATAAGCCGTCAAATATTCGGTTTGACGGCTTTATTTTTTGTAATCAGTGAAATATAAGCTTACTTTGTATGTTATTAAGATATATCAAAGATATTATTAAGATGAATAACCGCCTGATCCGGGAAATAGTTATCGTTGTAATAATACTGTTGCAGTTACTTTTCTTTCAGGGTTGTAAAAAGCAGGTAAAATGCGGTTGCGGGAAGGATATCCTCAAATCACTTGACAATGAACTGATGGACTATTCATCACTTTCGTATAGTGCAAATGGCGAAAGTGCTTCTTTTTCAATTTATAACGGAATTTATTACGATACTTACTATTTCTGCAATCCTGAAGAGATGTACGATACTTATACAGATCTGGCCGGTGAGGAGCAGGTACTTATATCAGGAAATGTTTACTGGGATTGCACTTATGTAATGAATAGTAGCAATAATCCTTACTATTACTCATATTATAAAATCTATAATATCGAGATTACAGGGATGAAATCCTATTTGTACGGCAAAAAGTAAAGCTCCCCATGGCACAATTCAACCTATCCTTTGCCGGTGCAGGCAGGGTGGCCGGAGCTCTCTGCCGGGAAATGTATTCCAGGGGGATTAATATCCTTCATATTGTATCTGAATCACAAACAAGTGCGAAACTGCTGGCTGATGAATGTGGCGCTTTATGGTCAGCCGACCTTGTTTTTGATGAACCGGCTGATATTATAATTGTTGCAGTCCCTGATCACAGACTGCAAAAAATTCTGAGCAGTATTAAATGTCCTGAAAATACTCTGGTTGCTCATACAGCAGGAAGTTTTGGTCTTGAGGTGTTTCCTTCGCGCTTAAAACATACCGGTGTATTTTACCCCTTGCAGACATTCTCCAAAGAAAGAAAAATCTCATTCAGCGATCTGCCATTTTTTATCGAAGCAAGCAGTTCTGAAAATGAAGACATGCTTAAAACCCTTGCAGAATCTATTGGAGGAAAGATCTATGTTGTTGATAAAGAACATCGGAAAATGTTACACCTGGCTGCAGTTTTTGTCTGTAACTTTGTAAATCATATGCTTACGGCAGGACAGGAAATAACCACGAATGCCGGATTGTCATATGAGGTGCTTGAACCTCTGATCGCGGAAACTATTTCAAAAGCCATGGAACTTGGACCAGATCAATCACAAACGGGCCCGGCTGTACGAAATGATAAGAATACTATTGCAAAACATATTGATTTATTATCTTTCTCGCCTGAATTGCAAAACATATATAATGATGTAACAGAGTCTATAATTAAATACTATAGGAAAGGATTGTAATGGCAAACTTTAAGGAAGAACTTGTAAAGGTAAAAGCATTTATTTTTGATATCGATGGGGTTCTTTCGCTGCAGACGATCAGTCTGAATGCATTCGGGGTGCCGAACAGAACGGTAAACCTGCGTGACGGATATGCAGTACAGCTTGCAGTGAAAAAGGGCTATCATATCGGGATAATTTCAGGGAGCAATTCAAAAGAATATATGAAAAGGCTTAAGATGCTTGGGGTTACAGATATTTACCTTAACAGTAAAACAAAGCTTGATCATTATAATGCCTTTAAAAAAAAACATGGTCTCAGCGATTCTGATATTCTTTTTATGGGTGATGATATTCCGGATTACGGCGTGATGAAAACAGCAGGCATCCCTGTTTGCCCTTCTGATGCAGATAGTGAAATAAAACAGATCGCTATATATATTTCCGACAAAAAAGGAGGAGAGGGGTGCGTGAGAGATGTTATTGAACAGGTGCTGCGGCTGAATAATAACTGGATGGACCCTGATGCATTTTCATGGTAATATGAGAGAATTCCTGAGACTTATAAGATGGACTAACCTTCTCATTGTGATAATTACAATGGTGCTGATGCGCTATGCCGTTATTGAGCCGCTGGTAAGTAAAATTGGTATAATTCCTCTAAGCGGGAATGGAGAGCAAATTCCTATGACACTCCAGTTTCCATGGTATTATTTTATGCTTCTTGTTGCTGCTACTGTTTTCATTACTGCAGGAGGATATGTAATAAATGACTACTTCGATATTAAAACTGACCTGATCAACAAGGGTAAAGTTATTGTTGGAACAAGGATACCGAGACGCCAGGCAATGATGTGGCATAATATCTTCAATATTGTCGGAGTGGCGGCCGGTTTTTATATTTCCTGGAAAGCAGGCTATGTTTGGATAGGGTTACTGTTCCTGATGGTATCCGGGCTGCTGTACTTTTATTCAGCCAGTTATAAGCGCCAGTTTCTGATCGGGAATATAATAGTAGCCTGCCTGACGGCAATGGTTCCCTTCCTGGTGATAATATACGAATGGTCATTCATATACCGGCATTATGCAGTCAGTGCCATTCAATTACCGGATCTAAGCTTCCTGGTCTATTGGGTTGGAGGCTTCTCTCTTTTTGCTTTTCTTACAACACTCACCCGTGAAATAATAAAGGACATCGAAGATTTTGAAGGTGATATAACCTATGGCAGGAACACAATGCCGATAGTAATAGGGATACCTGCTTCAAAGATCTTCGTTACCAGCCTGATAGTTATTACAATAGCATTGCTATATCTGGTATGGGGCTTTTTCATTTCCGATAAAATAACACTGATCTATCTTTCTGTATTTATTGTTTTACCACTACTCTATATTATTTATCAGGTATTCAGAAGCAGAAATAAGAAACAGCTTCACAGCGCCAGTACCATCATGAAGATCGTTATGCTAACCGGGATCCTGTATTCTGTGGTTGTAAAAACAATATTAACCTGGAACCTCGTCTGAAAATAATGATAGTTGATAACCTGAATAAATACAGGATAATACTTGCATCACGTTCACCTCGCAGACAACAACTTCTGAGACAGCTTGGAATAAAATTTGACGTTGTAATAAGAGATTATATCGAAACTTACCCTCCTGATCTTTCCGGAGAAGAGATTTCTGTATACCTGGCCGGGGAAAAGGCAAGTTCTTTCAGAAATAAACTATCAGATAATGAAATAGTCATTACAGCCGACACTATAGTATGGTGTAATAACAGGGTGCTGAATAAGCCTGCAAATGCTAATGAGGCCAGGCTGATGATAAGTGATCTTTCCGGCAATACTCACGAGGTAATAACCGGTGTATCTCTTTTGTCATCAGTAAAGGAGAAAACATTCTCCGTTTCAACAAAGGTGACTTTTGTGAGACTTTCGGATGAGGAAATAAATTATTATATTGAAAAGTTCAGGCCTTACGATAAAGCAGGAGCATACGGAATACAGGAATGGATAGGTATTGCAGCCTGCAGCCGTATTGAGGGTTCATATTTTAACGTGGTGGGACTTCCGGCACAGAGGCTGTATGAGGAACTTAAAGAATTTGTCATGTAAAAGATTGCTTCTCCCGATTTGTGGGATCGCAATTATAGTTAACATTATATAGTTCCCCTCCCTGGAGGACTTGTTCCGCGAAGCGGAAGCCTGCTCCGCGATAGCGGAGGATTTGGGGTGGATTTAACGAAAAAGAAAATAGAATTTATTAGCTTATGAAAAAGTTACTATTTACATCAACGTTCTTATTTATAACCCTCTTCGTAACCGCAGTTCCCGACGAAGGCATGTGGATACCCATGCTGATCGAAAAATACAACATAAAGCTGATGCAGGAGAAGGGATTCAAACTGACGGCTGAAGATATTTACAGTATCAATAAAGCCTGTATGAAGGATGCTGTAGTGTCATTCGGAGGCGGTTGTACTGCAGAACTTATATCATCAGAGGGTTTGCTGCTGACCAATCATCATTGCGGATATGGTCGCATACAGTCTCTCTCCAGCCTGGAGAATGACTACCTGACAAACGGATTCTGGGCAATGTCGCATGATGAAGAACTGCCTTGCCCCGGTCTGTTTGTTACCTTCCTTAAAAGGATGGAAGATGTGACAGAAAGAATGCTGATAGGTGTAACAGCAGCTATGGACGACGCTAAAAGAGTGGAGGTAATCAGCTCGAACTCGGAAGCGATAAGGAAAAGTGCAGTTGATGGTACAGGATTTACTGCAAGTATCAGGCCTTTCTATATGGGCAATCAGTATTTCCTCCTCGTCTACGAAACATACAACGATGTAAGATTCGTCGGGGCGCCTCCCTCAGCAATCGGAAAATTCGGCGGTGAGACAGATAACTGGGTTTGGCCGAGGCATACCGGAGATTTTTCACTCTTTCGTGTATATGCGAACAAGGACAACAAACCAGCGGCATTCTCAAAAGAGAACCAGCCATTTAAGCCTCTTTATCATTTCTCTGTTTCCCTCAAAGGTTTCAATGAAGGCGACTTCACAATGGTATTCGGTTATCCTGGCTCAACTTCCGAATATGCCCCGTCATATTATATCCAAATGGTTAAGGATCAAATAAATCCAAAAATGATCGCCATCAGGACAAAGAAAATAGAGATAATGGAAGCAGCCATGAATACGGATCCTCTCATAAGACTTCAGTATTCAGCAAAAAAATCAGGTGTTGCCAATGCCTGGAAAAAATGGATAGGGGAGAACCAGGGCCTTGAAAGGATGAATACAATAGGGAAAAAACAGGAATACGAGAAAAGACTCACAGAATGGATTAATGAAGATGAATCACGAAAAGAAAAATATGGGGAAATATTGCCCCGTTACAAGGAATTGTATTCAGAGCTTAAAGATTACTCACTGGTATACAGCTATACCAGTGATGCCTTCTTTAACATCGGAGCGGAAGCGGTTGGATTTGCCAGGTATATGATGGCTCTGGCCGGGCTCTATGAAAACGATCCGTCTTCAGAAAAGATAGATGTGATTAAAAATGAGCTGATTAACAGGGCAAAAGGCTTCTTTAAAAACTATAATATGGAGACTGACAGGAAGCTTTTTGAAGCAATGATGACTATGTATGGCGAGAATCTGGATAAAGAATGGCAGGCTCCGGGGTACATTAAGATAAAAGATGCATGCAAGGGGGACTTTCGTAAACTTGCTGATAAAACGTATGATAAGTCAATTTTTACTGACGAAGAGAAATTTATCTCATTTGTCAATAATCTCAATAAAAGCAGTCTGAAGAAACTTCAGAAAGATCCTTTTTACAAACTTGCACGGAGTACTGCTGAGTTTCTGTCAGCAAATGTCAGAGGGGAGCTGAATCAAATATCATCAGAATTAGAGAAACTTAACAAAGATTTTATGACTCTGCAAATGGAATTTGACAGGGATCGTCTTTTTTACCCTGATGCAAATTCAACTCTCAGGGTAGCTTATGGAACTGTTAAGGGATATCTCTCAAAAGATGCAGTCTGGTTTAAACACTATACTACTTTAGAAGGCATAATGGAAAAGGATAATCCTGAAATATTCGATTACAATGTCCCTGATAAATTGAGACAATTGTATATCGACAAGGATTTTGGACGATATACACATAATGGAGAAGTCCCGGTTTGTTTTATTGCCAATAATCACACGACAGGCGGTAATTCGGGCAGCCCGGTGATCAATGCTGACGGGCATCTTATAGGCATCAACTTCGACAGGGCATGGGAGGGTGTTGCCAGCGATATGGCCTTCAATCCGGAACAGAGCCGCAATATAAGCCTCGATATCAGGTTTGTATTGTTTATCATAGATAAATATGCCGGTGCGGAATATCTCCTGGACGAGATGACAATAATTGAATAGATAAACCGGATCTCTAAACCTTGTTCAAGCATCTGCTAATTCAGTAAAATTCTTTAATTTCACAGGAAATATTATTGTAATGAAGATAGTTGCCGACGATAAGATCCCATTCCTTAAAGGAATCCTTGAGCCGTTTGCTGAAGTTGTATATCTTCCAGGTAAACAGATAGACAATAAGATACTGAAGGATGCTGATGCACTTCTTATAAGGACAAGGACAAAATGTACTGAATCGCTTCTACAAGGTACAAAAGTAAGATTCATAGGTACTGCTACTATCGGTTTTGATCATATCGATACAAAGTTCTGTGCGAAAAACGGGATATTCTGGACCAACGCTCCCGGCTGTAATTCATCATCAGTAAAACAGTATATGGCAGCTGTCCTGCTCAAGATGGCCTCCGAATTCAGGTTCAGCCTTAAAGGCAAAACAATAGGTATTGTTGGTGTTGGCAATGTCGGTTCCAAGGTTGAAGAACTTGCACGGATGCTGGGGATGAATGTTCTTCTGAATGATCCTCCAAGAGCTCGTAAAGAGGGTAAAAAGAATTTTGTGAACCTCTCGGCTGTTTTGAATGAATCAGACATTATATCACTTCATGTGCCCCTTAATGTTGTTGGAGAAGATTGCACATGGTACCTTTTTGATGACAAGAATTTTAAAAAGATGAAGAAGGGAACATGGTTCATCAACACCTCACGCGGTGAGGTGGCAGAGACAGGTGCACTTATAAAAACCATGGAATCGGGTAAGCTGGGGGGAGCTGTAATTGATGTATGGGAGAATGAACCGGATATTGATCTGAGGCTGATGTCGGGAACATTCCTTGCCACACCCCATATCGCAGGATATTCAACAGATGGTAAGGCAAACGGCACTTCTATGATCGTAAATGCATTATGCAGTCATTATAATCTCCCTCTTGAAAAATGGTATCCTGAGGATGTTCCGGAACCCGATGATCCTGAAATATCATTAAGCGGAGCAGGAAAAACCAACGAGGATGTTCTCAGGGAAGCTGTCAGCAGTACATATAATATTGATGAAGATAATATCAGCCTCCGCTTTTCACCATCCGACTTTGAAAAACTGAGAAACGATTACTGGATCAGGAGGGAATTCAATGCTTATACTGTCAAACTTAATGGCGGGACTAAACAATCCAGAAGAATGCTGCAGCAACTGGGATTTAAAGTTATTTAGGGATCATGCAATCATGCAGTAATGAAGGTGTTAATTTCAAAGATGCTCCCTAATGCCCTGATGCCTACTTATATGCCGCTTCTGCAGCTCTGGCATATTCTTTTACCTGGAACACAAATGCCTGGAGCCTGGTTTCAAGCGAAACGGAATCCTGTCCGTCATATGCAATATTAATAAACGGTATATTATTATAATCTTTTCTGAAGGAATCGCTGACCGAAGCAACCAATGTCCCTGGCATACAGGTAAACGGGAGAATAGCAGCGATGCCTGCCACACCTCTCTTAGCAAGCGCTACTGAAGTCCCAATTCCTATCGGAGGCTCTCCATCGTAAAATTCGTTCACATAAGTATTACATGAACTAAGTATTTCATGAAGGGGGATATTTTTCTCATTGTCAGTGAATTTTTTGATCCCTTTCAGAAGGTAAGCGGTAATTACATCCTGACCGACAGCCTGGATCTTTGATTTGATAATACCTTTTTTATCATTTTTCCATCGGCTGTCGCGTGTGAAACGATGTGTTGAATAGGTAATCCATTCTGAGAATGGCCCGATAATTACCTCAACACCAAGATCTTCAAGGCGATTGGCGATATTCCCGTTACATTCTGCATTATCACGCATGAATGTTTCGCCAATTATTGCCACAACTGGTTTTCTTATTGTTCTGTCAACCGGTATTGCCATGAAGTCGGATGTTATTTTGGTCAATACTTTATGTAATCCTCGTGATCCTTTCTCAATGCATTTTTCCAGCCTGATGATAGCATCCTGATAAACCCTTTCCGTTTCACCCTTGTTTATCTCATATGGTTTTATTTCACATTGCAGTTTTCTTATTAAATCGGATACTATGAATCCGTTCCATGCATTTATCCTGAATTTTTGTCCGTATTCGCCGGCAATATCCTCATACGATGTATTGTTCGATGGGGTTATCAGTTCTGCATCCTTGTAGCCAAGTCTGTCGAAGAGTATCCTGTGAAACTGATTATACTGTCCAAAACGGCATGGCCCGTTATGATCAGGCATAAAGAAGCTGACTTTTTCAGGATCCGTGCCGGGCTCTTTTAATTTCCTGATAAAACTACCTGTTACGCAAATCATCGGAAAACATTCTCTGGAAGATGTATACTCTCTTCCTATTGCAAGATCTTCCTCGGTTTGTTTGGGCAGTACTTCTGAGTGTACACCTACACTCCGGGCAGCAGCAGCAATCATATATGCGCCGTCATTCATATAAGGAAAATACAATATTCGTCCCTTTGGGGGAGATGACGGGCTGGGTCTTGGTCTGAATATCTCTTCATCTCTTTTCTCCATCATCTCCGATCCTTTCAGGCTGTCGAGAAATGCTTCGATACGGGTTATCATGCCGGCGTCAGCAGAATGTTCATCAACTTCAAGGTGGAGGAAGGGTTTTCCCTTGAGTTCTTCAGTGACATAATGCCAGAGAAAAGAGTCAGGGCCGCACCGGAAGTTGCTCATGTAAACCGCATTCAAACCTTCAGTTTTCGCCACATGCTGTACTGCAGCAATTATTTTCTGACCATTGGGCCAGTACATATTCCTGTAATTTTCATAAATTTTGTACGGGGCAAGGTCAAGCATATCTATTGGTACAGGCATCACATTTTTGGATATCAGCTTTTCAATCAGTCCAAGGTTTAAATGCGGATCACAGCTGTTATATGGTCTTCCCAGTACTATTACCGGCCGGCAGTTTGCGGGAATATCATTCAATACCTTTTTCCCGTATTCCACAAGCCGCTTTTCAAACATTGTCTGGATATTGTCTGCATAAAATAATGCTTCTTTTACATCTTTCCTGCTTATTCCGAATTTCTCATTGAAATAACCGGTCATTTCCTTTATCAGGGCTCTTTCAAAGAACCTGAAATGAAGGGTTGGAGTCAATAATTTTGATTCATTAACTTTGCCTTTCAAAGCTGCTTTTATCATGAAGGGGTATGATTGTACCCATGGACAATTGCTGTTAAAGGTCTTGTCTCCTTCCTGGAATTTGGAATTGACAATGAAGGGAAGAAAAATATAATCCACACCTTTTCTTATAAGGTCTATCACATGTCCGTGCATGATCTCTACAGGCAGGCAGGTCTCGGCAGTTATAGTCTCAATTGATTGGGTTACAAGCTCTTTATCAGACTCCTTTGATAATACTATTGAAAATCCGAGTCTTTCGAAGAAGTTTCTCCAGAACGGGAACTGTTGATAGTAAACCATCAGAGCACGTGGTATGCCGATTGTAGTCTGCTTATTTTCCTTTGGTTCCTCATACCCTTCCATGAGCATTTCGACTCTTTTCAGGAACAGATTTGGAATATTATTTTTGCTTTTCTTCCTGCCGGCGGTTTCATATTTTTCACATCTCCCTCCGTAGAACAGCGATTTCTTTTCCCCGGTAATCTTTACTTTTCGTATTTCACAATGGTTGGTACAGCCCTGACATGTAAACCTGCTGATACCATAGGTGGCATTTCGGATACCAAATCCTTTGAATGTTGTTTTTCTTGCGGGTGTCATGATCCGTTGAGCCAGTATAGCCGCACCGATAGCCCCTGTCACATCAAAATGAGGCGGAATGATGATTTTTTTACCCAGTACCTTTTCAAAAGCAGCTACTACAGCTTTATTGTTTGTTACTCCTCCCTGGAAGAAGATCTTGTTACCTATCCTGTGATTGGATACTACCTTCTGAAGGTAATTGTAAACAATAGAATAAGCGAGTCCTCCGATAAGGTTTTCATTTTTTGCACCTTTCTGCATGAAAGAGTTAAGATCCGATTCCATAAAAACGGTACATCGGTCACCAAGTTTTATCGGACATTCCGATTTCAATGCCATATTTCCAAACTCCCCTACAATGTTAATATCCAGTTTCTCGGCCTGTTCTTCAAGGAAGGACCCGGTTCCGGCAGCACATACCTTGTTCATTTCGAAGTCAACGACGACACCATTCTCAATACTTATATACTTGGAATCCTGGCCTCCTATCTCAAAGATCGTATCTACCGTCGGATCATAGTCTATCGCAGCGGTAGCCTGGGCAGTAATCTCATTCTGGATAGTATCGGCCCCAATGAAATCGCCTGTGAGATATCGGCCCGAACCAGTCGTACCGGCACCAATAACCTCTACTTTTTCACCTGTTTCATCATATATTTCCGTTAGTCCTTTCATGATAGCTTCGAGAGGTCTTCCTGCCGTGGGCAGGTAACGTCGGGCAATCACATTGTGCTGATCATCAATCAGAACCACATTTGTGCTTAAAGATCCTACATCTACTCCCAGGTATACAGGTAAAAGGCCTTTTTTACTATCAACAGGTATTGTATCTTTTATATAGCAGGCTTCGGATACCTTTAATCTCGGAAGGCTGACGAAATTAATTACATCCTCGGAAAGGTATTTCTTAAGTTCTGTCAGTCCCCTGAATCCATTCATATCAAGCTTATTACAGAGAGCATAGATAACAGCTCCGATAGCTCCCATTGAAGCATAATGCTCAGGAATGATGAGTTCGCCATCTCTTAGATCAAGGATTTCCCTGAAGGCCCTTACCATTCCGATATTTGCTGCCACTCCTCCCGAAAAGATAACTGGTTTGAGAATTTCCTTGCTCCTGGCAACATTGCTTCTGAAATTACGAGCCAGTGCAAAACACAATCCTGCAACAATATCGTAAAGAGGTGTGGCAATCTGTTGGTGGTGTATCATGTCGCTTTTGGCAAATACGCTGCAGCGGCCTGCAATCCTTGGGGGATTAACAGATTTAAGGGAGAGCTCTCCAAATTCTTTTTCAATAGCGACACCTATCCTCCTGGCTTGCTGATCGAGGAATGATCCTGTCCCTGCAGCACATATGCTGTTCATTTCAAAATCGACAAGGCGGGCTTTGTTGTTTATAGGATCTTTCTCCATTATGATGAGCTTTGAATCTTCTCCTCCGATCTCTATGATACTCCTCGCTTCGGGAAACAGTACTCCGCCTGATTCAGCCTGAGCAATAATCTCATTTACAAATATTCCACCAATAAGATCAGATGCCAATTTCCCACCTGTTCCCGTAATGGCAGTACCTTTGATATTTACATCCGGAGTCTCTTTAAGAATGGAGGTGAGCCTCTCTAAAAGAGTATTAAATGGCTTCCCATGGACATAATCATAATACTCTGAAAGAATACTGAAATTATCGTCAATTAATACCGTATTTAAAGAGATTGATCCTATGTCAAGACCAAGATAAAAACCCTTGTCCTTTTTTATCTGAGCGCTGGAATTGAACCTCATATTCTGAATAATTATAAAAATGTATAACTCTTCACTGGTACAAAGAAAATCAATTTATATTAATAATTTAATCAAAGCAATTTATTTTAAGGATCGGATATGCTGTTGACAAAGATAATCAGGCAGGCAGGATTATGGAGAAGCAAGTACCTTCCCCCTCCTTGCTCTCCATGCTAATGTTACCTTTGTTGATCAGAATCAGCTCATGACATAGCTTTAATCCAAGCCCTGTGCCTTTTTCATTTTCTGTTCCGGGTGTGGTTGATACTTCTTCCGATGTAAACAGCGATTTCTGTTTCTCTTCCGGAATACCTACTCCATTATCGCAGATTTTCAGTAAGATACTTTTTTTGTTTTCAGCGGATTTTTCTTTAAGCAGTATGCTGATCCTTCCTCCCCGTGGAGTATATTTTACTGCATTCGATAACAGGTTTCTGATAATTATGTCCATGAGATCCTTATCAAAATATGCAAATGAGTTGCCCACCTGTGTAAAATTCACTGATATCTCTTTTTTGTCAGCAGATTCTTTAAAGATGCTGAGGTTGGTAAGAATAATATCAGCAAAATTATGTTTTGCAGGTGAAAATTTTATTTTATCCTCCTGACCTCTTCCCCAAACCAGCATATTTTCGAGTAGTGAAATTACGCTCTGTGCATATTCGATACTTGAATTTGCAAATGTGTCATATTTTTCCTTATACTCCTTTTCTTTAAGAAGGTTGAGCATGTACAGGATATTGACAACAGGACTTCTCAGGTCGTGTGCTACTACCGAAAATATCTTATTCTTCAGCTGTATGGTTTCTGATAATTGCTTGTTCTGCAACGCTATCCTGATGTTTTGTTTCTCTATTTCCTCGTTCCTTGTTTTAAGCTCCAGTGTCCTTTCATTTACAAGTTGTTCAAGATTCCTGTTCATATATGCAAGTTCATTTTGCAGCTTTTCTTTCTCCTGATATGATCTTATCCATTTAAAGATCAGCAGACCTGCCTGTATCAGCACGAACACTACAATTGCATAGGAAAGAACATAACCCTGCGTACTTTCCGATTTACCCAGAGAGACTCTTATATCATGAATTCCTGCTGAAACCAGTAATAGAAATGCCAGGAAATATATTATATCAAATATTCTCTTTTGAAATACGCCAAGGAAACTTTTAGTTAGTCCATAAGCCATTAGTATAAGCATTACCGGATATAATACCAGCGTTGAATAGCTGAAGATCTTTACGGGAAGAAACAGTGTAAGAATTGCTGCAACCGTGAATATTACTGTAATACTAAGGGCAAATACCCTGAAATACTTTGTTGGATATAGAACCTGGGCGAACCATACCCATCCTATTATTATCAGGTAGACGCCCAGATATTCAAACCTTATCATCCAGGTCCAGCCCACATCAAACAGGTTGCTGATAAGAAAGTGAGAGGTGAATAATGGTCTTAAGGCCAGGCCAATGGTTGCCATGCAGAAGAGTCCCATTACCTTTTCTCTCGGCGATATCAGGTAAAATAAAAAGAAAAATAATGAGAATCCAAGGAGAAGACTTATTATAGCCCAGTCTCCTGCCCAGCTGTTGGCAAGCCGCTTTTGAACCTCAAAGAAGGTACCGATCTTCATGGGCAGCCAGAAGCCGCCACGGCGATGCGAATAATTGGCTACATTGATTACTATCGAAATGGTATCGGATTGAGTATCAAATCTAAAGAAATTCCTGCTGTACCCGGGTTCTGTCTCTGACGCTGATTTGCCCGGCTGTCCGTTTCCTCCGAAATATCTTCCATTAACATAGATATCGTATGAAGAATCAAAAACCGGCATATCGAAACCTAACGGAATCCTGTAACCTGAAGGGAGAATTATTAGTAGTCGATATGTTGCAAAACCCTCTTTTTCTGTTTTTACAGCTTCATGAGGATAATCCGTCCAGTAGGATGGAACCTTGCCGTAATAATCGGGCAGTATCTCTTTTTCTTCAAAATCGTAAGGATGAAGCATCTTATTCCAGTAGAATTCCCACTCACCGTTTAGTTTCACAAAAAACCGTTCTCCCTTATCTATCTGGCGGAGATCCATAATCCCTTTGACTGCTTTTGGTGTGATACCTTCTGCAGGAAGAATTATAGCTGTAGTTAAAGCAATGATTATGAAAAATCTGGCACTCATTCCGGTTCAGTCAGGATTTGCACAAGTGAATTATTTAAGTCCTCTGTTAATGAGAAGAGCATATATTCCGGGCTCCTTTCCCCTGAATGCGATATACATTTCAAGAGGATCCCTGGTTCCTCCCCTGGAAAGTATCTCTTTTTCAAATTTCGAAGCGATCTCTCTGTTGAAAATGTCACCTGTCTCCTTAAATGCCTGGAAAGCATCAGCATCAAGCATTTCACTCCAGTAATAACTGTAATATCCTGCTGCATAACCACTTGCCCAGATATGATTAAAGTATGTCGACCTGTACCTCGGCTTGATCTCAGGGATCAAACCCCATTTGTCCATAGCCTTTTTCTCAAATTCCCTGATTTCCAGATCTGCAGGTTCAGTAAGTGAATGGTATTCCATATCAAGGAGAGCAGCTGCCAGGAATTCGGTAGTAGCAAAGCCGGTATTGAATTTACCTGCCTTATCCAGTTTCTCAACAATCTCTGTCGGCATCACTTCCCCAGTCTGGTAGTGTTTAGCATACTCCTTCAAAACTTCGGGCTCAAGTACCCAGTGTTCCATTATCTGCGAAGGTAACTCTACAAAATCACGGGGAACAGAGGTACCAGAAACGCCAGGATATGTGCAGTTTGAAAGAAGCTGATGTAAAGCATGTCCGAATTCATGGAAGAGTGTCTCAGCTTCCCCCGCAGTAAGTAGAGAAGGTTTATCTGCAGTGGGAGGTGTCGAATTGGTAACCATAGTGACAACAGGTGTTATCATCTTTCCGGTTATGTCGCGGTGTTGCCCCCTGTAGGCACCGCACCATGCTCCCCCGCGCTTTGACTGACGGGGATAATTGTCGATCATCAGGATGCCAATATGTTTTCCTTCACGAGTCACCTCGAAGGTCTCAACATCCGGATGATACTTTGGTATATCAGACCTTTTGGTGAAGTCAAGATTGTAAAGCCTGTTGGCAACACAGAACATACCCTCCATAACATTGTCGACTTTGAAGTAGGGCCTGGTAATCTCATCATCGAGATCAAATTTCTCTTTCTTGATTTTTTCGGTATAATACCACCAGTCCCACGGTTCAAGCCTGAATTTCCCGCCTTCCCTTTTTATTATCTCCTGCTGAGCAGCAGCTTCTGCCTTTGCAACCGGTAGAGCTGCATCCCATACCTGTTCAAGGAAATCGAAAACTCTTTCAGGAGTTTTGGCCATGTTCCTTTCAAGAACAAAATCTGCATAACTGTCGTAACCAAGAAGCCGGGACCTTTCCGTGCGCAACCTGGCCATCCTGGAAATTATTACTTTGTTGTCATATTCATTATCGTTATCACCTTTCATAAAATATGCGGTGAACAGCTTTTCCCTCAGATCACGCCTGTCGGAATACTGAAGAAATGGAGTCATGCTGGGAACCTGGATAGTAAATATCCATTTGCCTTCCATGTTAAATGATTTACCCATGGCAGCGGCCTGTTTTATAACCCCATCGGGCAGACCTGAAAGATCTTCCTCATTGTCAATGATAAGTTTGTAGCCGTTGGTTTCTGCAAGAAGATTCTGCCCGAACTGAACCGACAGAATTGAAAGATCTTCATTTATTTTCCTCAGTTTCTCTTTACCTTCAGATGATAATGCCGCTCCGTTCCTGATAAAGCTTTTATAAGTATCATCCAGAACCTTTTTCTCTTCCCCGGTCAGAGTGAATTTATCCATATTCTCGAATACAGATTTCACTCTCTGGAAAAGGCTGTCATTCAGGCTGATATCATCTCTGTGCTTCGACATAAGCGGAGCTACCTCCATGCTGATAGCCTGCAGTGAATCGTTAGTATTTGCTGAATTAAGCCCGCCAAAAACTCTGCTTACCTTTGTCAGAAGCTCGCCGCTGTATTCCAGGGCTTTTATGGTGTTATCAAAAGTAGGTTCATCAGGATTGGTTATTATTTCTTTTATCTCACTCTTCTGTTCTTCAAAACCTTTCAAATAGGCAGGCATGTAATGCACCGTTTTTATCTTCTCGAACGGAGGAACCTCAAACGGAGTTTCCCACTTATTGAAAAAGGGATTGTCGCTTTTGACTTCTTTTTTACATCCTGAGAATAGGATTAATGCCGCAATCATGATGAAAGCTCTGTTTGTCATAACTGGTTTTTAAGGTTATTTATTTAATGCCGAAATGTACGAAAATGATTTAATTAGGCAAATCATAAAAGGAGGAAAGACACCTTTCGATGTCTTTCCATACCTACTAACTTAAACCTGATCGTAGAATTTGGCCGGGCGGCCTATGTAGATATTTTTGATTCACTATAATGACGTTCTATAATACATTTTGTTGCATCTTTTTATGTTAATGTTCTGTTAATCATTTGTTAAAATGATGTATGTGTCAGATAATCAAGAAGGTACGTAAAAGAGAGGGACAAGAAATAATTTACGGGAGTGTTTTAATGCAGCTTTATTTAAGCCTGAATACCAGTGAATCGACAACATACGATGCAAATATTCCAAGGCCTCCTTCAATATTTGAATATGCAGGAGAGATTTCTATGAAGGGGATCTCTCCCCCGGAATAGTCGTCAAGTGAATGGTGATAGGTATAATAATCTTTGTCGGTACTCAGTATATATACCACAAGCATTGAGGAATCATCACCGGAAGTATTCATATATGATAAAGAGCTGACCAGGATCCTTTCGCCGTCTTTGCCCTTGTCGGAAAATACAATGGATTCCAGCGGAAAGAGCTGATAGCTTATAGGATTATAGGAGTATTCAGAGTTGTATATTACGCGCTTACATGTACAAGCATAATAGTTTGGTTCTCCTTCATAGTCGGTAATATAGATATCGGCAAAAGAGTCTATCCATCCCATAGCGGGTTCGTTACCAAAATCCGAATACTGACTTGATGTATCGATCTCTATATTTATCGGTCTTCTGTGTGGTATTGTTACAGATGCTTTTGCCTGTTTGATTAAATCGCTGGTAACGCTAAGGGTATAGGTCTTTCCCTCTTCCAGCAGCATGTCGTCGGGCCTGAAGATGAATCCTTCTGCAATACGTGTAAGCTTTATTTCTGTTGTTCCATCTGAAACTACAGCGGTTACATTGCCAACAGGTTCATCCGGGTTTATCAAACCGTACAGTTTTCTGTTCGATCTTACCGATACGAACGATAATGTATCATTGGGTGAGACAAATGAATTGATTACCAGTTTCTGCTCAAAATCAGGAGTTTTGATATTGTCAAGGTACTTTTCGCAGGATGTGATAAGTAAAAAGACAAACAGTACCGGGATAACATATTTTTTCATGTTTTCAGAACTTGAATGAATAGCTGAATGATGGAATAATAGGGAAGAGACTAACCTGCTTTAACCTGCCCAGTATTTGTGATCCCTCATAATAGTAAAAGTACGGGTTCATTCTGCAATAGGCATTATAAACTGAAATTTCCCATATTCTTTCTCCCCATTTTTTCTTTTTATGAAACTGTATTCCCAGATCGAGCCTGTGATATGGCCGCATCCTGAAATTGTTCTTTTCCCTGAACTCCCCAACCTGGGTATGATGGTATACTCCATAAATATAGTCCTTATACTCTACTAAAGGATCAGTATCCAGCAGGTGAAATGCTGCATCATATTCCGAAACCGGAAGCGTAATAGCATTCCCGGTACCATAAACCCATGTTCCTGACAGGTTTATATGGTCATTAAGCTTATACATTGCCACCATAGAGATATCATGGCGTCTGTCGTATCTGGCATAAAATTCCTTTCCGAAGTTGAGTGAGTCAAACTGCATTTTAGTCCATGAAAGCGTATACCCGATCCATCCGGTTAACCTGCCTGCTTTCTTCTGGATCATTAATTCAGCCCCATATGACCATGAACGTCCGGCAGTTACATTATCCTGCCAGGCATATGCCGAAATATTTTCCGGTTCAAAGAGTTCGATGAATGATGCTCCCTCTTTGTAACCAAGTACATTTTTCATGTTTTTATAATAGCCTTCAAGTGAAACTGCCACATCATGTTTGTCGATGTCTTTGGCTATGCCAAAAGCGAACTGATTTGATGATTGTGGTTTAATCCTGTCGGTTACCGGAACCCATAGATCGGTGGGGAGACTGATCCCTGTATTTGAAAGCAGGTGTATGTACTGGTTCATAGAAACAAATGATGCCTTGAGGGCAAGATCGGATTTTATCCTCCATGCTGCCGATATCCTGGGTTCGGGATTTTTATACTGTTTTTCTTCAGCAATAAAATAGCTGTACCGGAATCCGGCATTGACCTTCAACGCTTCCAGCGGCTGCCACGTATCTTCGGCATATATTCCTGCTTCTATTCCGCTTATATATTTTATATCTCTTTCGTAAATCTGACCGGGAATATCCTCTTCGACGTATGCATAGGGTTTGAAAAGATGGTAGATGCCAATCACTCCGACCTTGATCCAGTGATTCGGACCGGAGATAAAATCGAAATCCGACTTTAAGGTGAAATCCCTGATCCCGGAATAATACTCAGCATAATAATCCTTGTTATCTGCCAGTACCTTATATTTATCATAAATGCCGAATATATAATTACTGAATATCGCTGAAGTATTTGCAAATAGTTTATTACTGAACAGGTGGTTCCACCTCAGTGTTGCAGTTGAATTACCCCATAAAAATCCAGCAATCTCTGTATAATCGGTTGATTTATATTTTATGTAAAACTTATCCTCTCCGAAATATCCGCTCAGATAGAGCTTGTTTTTACGTCCGAAGTCATAATTTACCTTGGCATTGAAATCATAGAAATAGTAACCAGTATTCTCTTCATCAAGGATTTTAAGTACTGGTCTGAGAATAAGGTCTGCATAAGTTCTGCGGCCTGACAGAAGCAATGATGATTTACCCTTTTTGATGGGACCTTCGATGGTCAGATTGGAGGATATAAGTCCTATTCCGCCCTCACAATGCCATTCCTCTTTATTTCCTTCTTTCATATTCATATCCAGAACCGAAGAGAGACGACCACCATATCTTGCCGGAAATCCGCCTTTTGTAAGCTCAACACTCTTTAATGCACTTCCGTTGAAGAGTGAGAAGAAACCGAACAGATGACTAACGTTATATACTATGGCATCATCAAGGATTATAAGGTTTTGATCAGGACCTCCGCCACGAACATACAGACCGCTGCTTCCTTCTGATCCTTTCTGGACGCCGGGCATTAGCTGAATAACCTTTAGTACGTCTTTTTCTCCCAACAGCATAGGTATATTTTTAATTTGTTTCACAGGTAACTGTATGGTGCTCATCCTTGCCGATTCACTTATTCGTTCTTTTCTGTCGGAACTCACTGTTACCTCATTCAGAACCACACCGGCTACCAGATCGATGTTAAGTTCTATATTCTCCCGGAAAGCGATCCTGTGAACCTGAGTTGTGAATCCAACATAAGAAAATGCAATTTCTATGCTATCTGCCGATGGCAGTGTAAGTGAATAAAATCCAAAATTATTGGTTATAGTACCAATCCTGCTATCAGACTGATAGATATTAACTCCTAAGAGTAATTCCCCGCTGCCGGCTTCCTTTACATAACCGCTTACCGTACAACGTTCCTCACTCTGTGAAAATGAATGCAGACAGATAAATATAAGAAGTAATTGCAAGATTAACTTCTTCATCGAGTAGTGTCACAATAATACTTAAAGATAACGACTCATCTATGATTTTGTTATAACTGTAACAACAGATTAAAAAAATATCTAACTTGCATATTATTTTATGATAGCAAATCTGAAATACCGGTTTAACTGGCAACGTCTCGGCAGACGCCTCTATTCTTGCCTCATGTTTTATTCCAGCTAATCTCAGGCAGATCCTGATGCAAAGGATCTGTATCCCTGTCCTCCTTTTCACTGTCCACTATTCACTTTTTACCCTTCGCTTCGCTCTTGGTATTCGTTTCACTTCGGCTTTTGTCTTCATTTATGAAAGGTCTTATCTTCAATGTTAATCGGTATTCTATCCATGATGGCCCGGGCATCAGGGTGACATTCTTCATGAAAGGGTGTCCGCTTTCATGCCGGTGGTGTCATAATCCTGAAGGTATATCTCCGGACCGGGAAACGGTTGAACAGATTGAGAAAGCAGGAGAAAAGGAATTCATCAGGATGGAAGAAGCAGGCACATTCTATTCGGTCGGTGACATTATCGAAATACTTGACAAGGAAAGGATTTTTATAAACGAATCGAAGGGAGGCGTTACTTTTTCCGGCGGTGAACCGATGCTTCAGACAGAATTTCTCATCGAAGTGCTAAAAGCCAGCAGAGAGAACGGTTATTGCACAGCTATTGATACTTCAGGATATTCCCCTGTTGAAAATTTCAAAGCAGTAATTCCTTATACCGACCTGTTTCTTTTCGATATCAAGCACATAGATGATTCCATGCATGTGAAATTTACAGGAGTATCAAATTCGTTGATATTCAGCAATTTTCAGTTTATTCTTGACAGTGGAAAGAATATCTTTGCCAGGATCCCGCTTGTCCCGGGATTCAATGATGATCCGGAACACCTTAGGGCACTGAAACAATTCCTGGCAGATTCCAAACGTGAAAACCTTAAAAGGATCAGCCTTCTTCCTTATCATAGAATTGGCAAAGCAAAATATAGTAAGTTCGGTATTCCATACCGTATGAATGACACAGAACAACCATCACATGAAAGAATGATAGAACTTAAAGAATACTTCTCCGACCTGGATATAAAAGTCCAGATAGGAGGCTGACTAACTCCGGACTTCAGTCCGGAGGAACTAACCCCGGACTTCAGTCCGGAGGAACTAACCCCGGACTTCAGTCCGGGGGCTAAACCCCATGACTATGATTATTTCAGAAAGAGTAAACACCCTCAGAGATCAGAGTCTCAATGCAGTTGAAAAGCTATCTGCCGAAAGAGCACTGCTCATCACACAGTTTTATAAGAGTGACGAATCACGTGAGCTTTCATCACCGGTCCTCCGGGCAAAGGCATTTGAGCATATTCTCAAAAACAAGAAACTGTATATCGGCAGCGGTGAACTGATAGTAGGTGAAAGGGGCCCTGCTCCAAAAGAGACACCAACATACCCGGAGATATGTATTCACTCTCTTGAAGATCTTGAAATACTGAATTCAAGGGAAAAAGTCTCCTTCAGGGTTAACGGGGAAGTGAAGGATATCTATGAAAAAGAGATTATCCCTTTCTGGAAGGGAAAAAGCAACCGCGACAGGATCATGAACCTTATGACTCCGGAATGGATCAACACCTATAAGGCTGGCATTTTCACTGAATTCCAGGAACAACGAGCTCCAGGACATACAGTACTTGGATATAAAATGTTCAGAACAGGTTTCCTGCAGCTAAAGGATGAAATAAGGGACTCTATTTCATCACTCGATTATTTTAATGATCCTCAGGCATTTGAAAAGTCGGAGGAGCTGAAAGCAATGGATATTGCCTGCGATGCGATTATCATGTATGCAAACAGATATGCGGATGCCCTGCAAAATCTAGCAAAGAATGAAAGGGATCCGGAACGAAAGAAGGAGCTGATAAAAATGGCAGGGATATGCAGGAAGGTGCCTGCATATGCCCCTGAGACAATTCACGAAATGCTCCAGCATTACTGGTTTATTCACCTTGGTGTAATCACTGAGCTGAACCCGTGGGATTCGTTCAACCCGGGCAGGCTCGACCAGCATCTTTTTCCTGTATATAAAAAAGAGATAGATGCCGGTATTCTTTCAATGGAAGAATTATATGACCTTCTGGGATGCTTCTGGGTTAAATTCAATAATCATCCTGCACCTCCGAAGATGGGAGTAACTGCCTCTGAAAGCAGTACTTACACAGATTTTTGCCTGATAAACCTTGGTGGAGTAAAGCCTGACGGATCAGATGCAGTCAATGAGATGACCTATATCATCCTCGATGTCATCAGGGAAATGAGAATAGTACAACCCGGCTCTATGATCCAGATAAGCAGAAAGAATCCTGATAAATTCATCCATAAGGCCCTCGATATTATTAGAACAGGATTCGGCCAGCCCTCCTGTTTCAATACTGAGGCAATAATCCAGGAGATGCTGCACCAGGGAAAGAACATTATTGATGCACGCAACGGTGGCGCATCAGGTTGTATTGAAACAGGGGCTTTCGGTACAGAAGCCTGCTGGCTCACAGGATATTTTAATCTATGCAAAGTGCTGGAGCTTACTTTAAATGATGGTATTGACAAACGCACCGATACACGTATCGGTCTTCCAACAGGTCATGCAAAGGATTATAAATCATTTGATGAATTGATGGCTGCCTTTAAAATACAGGTTAACTATCTGATTGACATTAAAATAAGAGGAAATAATGTAATTGCTAAAACCTTTGCTTCGTGGCTGCCGGTACCCTTCCTGTCTTTAATTATTGAGGACTGCATAGCAAACGGGAAAGATTATAATAACGGCGGAGCACGTTATAATACATCTTACATTCAGGGTGTCGGACTGGGAAGTATTACTGACATTCTTACATCAATAAAGTACAATATCTATGATAAAAAGAATTACTCATGGGATGAGCTTCTGGAAGCTTTTGATGCTGATTTCAACGGTTATGAGCAGATACATCACGACCTGATCTACAGCACACCCAAATATGGAAATGACGATGATTATGCTGACAATAATGCAGTTGAAGTCTTTGAGATCTATTATGAAGCTGTGAATGGCAGGCCTGATTCAAGGGGAGGTTTTCACAGGATTAACATGCTGCCGACCACTTCACATGTTTACTTTGGAAGTGCAACTGGTGCTACTCCTGACGGCCGTAAAGCTTCTAAACCCCTTTCTGAAGGTATATCACCAAGCCAGGGAGCTGATAAACAGGGACCTACCTCGGTAGTTAAATCAGCTTCAAAAATAGACCATCTTCGTACAGGAGGCACCCTTCTGAACCAGAAATTTGCACCGCAGTTTTTTGAAGATGAAGAGAGCTATAACTGTCTTACCGCATTGATACGAGGCTATTTTGCCCTCGATGGTCATCATATCCAGTTTAATGTCGTAAATGCTGATACCCTGAAGGATGCTCAAAAGCATCCCGAGTTATACCGCGATTTGATTGTGAGGGTTGCCGGCTACAGTGATTACTTCAATGATCTTGGCGAAGACCTTCAGAATGAGATAATTGCAAGGACGGAACATGGTTAACCACCCGTCCCCTCCCGACAAGAGGTCAGGACAAATTCTAAAGGGGGCTAATACTCTACATTTAATTGAAAACTGCTAAATATTGAAGTATTAAACCCCCTTCAGGGTGTGGTCCCGAGTACTCGGGACCGGGGGCTTATAACCTCTCAAGGGAATGAATAAGTATAAGTTCGTTATTTCTTTTTATCCTTCACCTCGTTAAATACGGATGTTGCTGTAGCAACAATACTTGATATATCCGCCAGGTTAGATGGGAGGATAATTGTATTATTCTCTTTAGCGAGTTTTCCGAAAGCACCAAGGTATTGTTCAGCTATCCGGAGGTTAACTGCATTCAGTCCGTTTTCTTCAGATATTGCTGCAGAAATAGCCCTCAATCCGTTAGCTGTTGCTTTTGCCACCTGTTCAATTTCCGAAGCACGTCCGGCAGCTTCATTGATACGTTTCTGCATTTCGCCCTCTGATTTTTTTATGAGCTCCTGTTTATCACCATCGGCAACATTTATCTTGGCCTGCTTGGTTCCTTCCGATTCAGCGATGATGGCCCTCTTTTCCCTTTCTGCCCTCATCTGTTTTTCCATCGCATCTTTGATACTCTGCGGCGGGGAAATATTCTTCACTTCATAACGAGCTACCTTAACACCCCATGGATCACTGGCCTTATCAACTGCCTCCACTATTGCGGAATTTATTGTTTCCCGTTCTTCGAAGGTCCTGTCGAGCTCAAGCTTACCTATTACGCTCCTCATTGTTGTCTGTGCAATCTGGATAGATGCAAATCGGTAGTTATCAATACCGTATGAAGCTTTTTGAGGATCCAGTACCTGAAGATAAAGGATTCCGTCAACTTCAACGGCAATATTGTCGCGCGTGATACAGATTTGTGACGCTACATCAATGGCCTGTTCTTTCAGTGTATGCCTGTATCTGACTTTGTCGATAAAGGGAATAAGGACTTGGAAACCGGCTGTATAAACTGCCCTGAATTTACCCAGCCTCTCAACGATGATTGCTGTCCTTTGGGGAACAACTTTTATCATTGATGCAATAAGGATGAATCCGAGAAGAATTGCACCAATAAGTATGAAGGTAATTGATCCTGTCATGTTACTAGTTTTTAGGTTCGACTTTTAATTTAATATTTTCTTTTTGTTTTATTGTTACTTTCTGACCTGTTTTAATGTCTGATTCTGATTCTGCATTCCATGATGTACCTTTAAATTCTACTTTACCAGTTTTACCAGGCCCGAAGTCATTAACCGCAACAGCCTCTTTCCCTGTAAATTCATCCTCAACAGCTTCAGACCGGTCATCTTTGTTGTAAAGAAACTTGTTCTTTATCATTCTTCTGAAGAGCAGAAGAGTAAGAACTGAACTTACTGCAAAAACAATAACCTGGATGTTGATATCTGGCTCGGTAAACAGACATAATAGGGCTGTAACCCAGGCCCCGACGCCAAAGAAGAAGATCACAAATCCCGGCATAACAAGCTCAAGGAGTAAGAGAACAAGTCCAATAATGAACCAGACTATTTCAGGTTTGGAAAAAATGGATTCGCTCATAGTGCATAAATTAAATGATTTAAGAAATTAATTAGTGTTGAGTAAAGATAAAAAAATCACAATAATATTCAAGAGGAGTATTACTATTCTTAAAGAAATAAATTGGAGTATGGATGTTTTGGAATGGATTATTCAATTGATAATTCTCCGACGATTTCTCTCATCCATAATGAGACTTTTCTTGAGTAGAAATTGAGGTTCTTCCTTGTGCAATCACCCTCCATCTTTATCAGTTGGCCATTGTACAGACCCGGGTTTTCTTCAAACTGGTAGCAGATGAACCGGATAGTTCCTGTATCATCACCTGTGTCATGGGGAGCTGTTACTTTGCTTGATGCTATATATTCAATGTATCTTGCATATTTTAATAATTCTTCACCGGTGATTTTTATACCTGAAAACTCACATTGGCCTAAATATTCATCAACCTTGTTCTGGCTTATTTCCAGATCCCTGTCGGGAAAATTCACTCCATCGGTATTGTATGTGAAAACATTTCCTTCACTGTCAATGATGAAACCCTGATGATTGGTTCCCCGTACATGATCGTACTGAAACAAGATCACCTGACTGCTAAATGAGAAATCACTCTTTTTACATCCTGCAATCAACAGAATGACAAGAAATAATATTTTGATGTTTATAACTGACCTTCTCATTTTGGCATTATATTTCCAGAAAAAATCCCGCCATTGATATCTGTTATACCTTCTTCTTAATAAAGATATTGCAGTGAGGTTAAAAGTTGCGTCCGGTAAAAAAAATTTTCAGGTTTCAATTTTTTTTAGTAATTTTTAACGATAAAAATTCCGCTGGAATTGCGCTGGGAACAATGGTTTTCCCATCCGGTTGATATACGGGATAAGTTACTTAGTTAGAGTTATTAACAGGATATTTTTACCAGCATCTTTAAGTTTATATCAAGGAAAGGAGACAGGCATTATGGAAAAATTCTTTGATTATTTTGATGGCCGTTACAGGGAATCGATCCTTAGCAATACCGGAATGGAAGAAGGGCCGGTAATAACAATATCACGTCAGACTGGATGTGATGCCCGTCAGATTGCTAAAAATGTTGTGGATAACATGAACCGGAGAACCGGTACCAATAAGTGGAAGTGGGTTGATAAAGATATTATCTATGCCATAGCAAAAGAGCTGAATACCGATTCACAGCGGGTAGAAAATTATTATAAGGGAATGGAGCTCACCAATATGTCGGAGATGATCATGGCCTTTTCCGGTGGATTTGTGAGTGATGAAAGGGTCAAAAAAGCCATTAAGGATGTGGTACTGGCGATTTGCAAAGAGGGAAATGTTATTCTTGTTGGCAGGGGAGGAGTCTCTATAGCCCGTAATATAGTAGATTCACTTCATGTTAGACTGATAGCGCCATTTTACTGGAGAGTAGAGAATGTAATGAAAAAGAAGGAAATGGAAATAGAGGCAGCTGAAGAATATATCGTCGACACCGACGAAAGACGTCACAACCTCATAACCACATTCCTCGAAAAGAAATCGGTTAACATCGATTTCCTTTTTGATGTCACCATCAACCGCTTTTCATTTAACATTTATGAATGTGCTGATATTATTGTCTCAATGTTTGAGAAAAAAATCAGCAGGCAGGTGTCTGAACGCAAACAGAAGAAAAATATCATCTGACCCCCCACCCCCCCCAAAGGGGGGCTATATATTCAATTCCCCAATCTTCCTGATATGGTCGCTCAGTCTTTTATCAAGGCTAATCCTGTAAGCATTCCAGTCTTTTATTGGAAATTTTGCCACACCTGTATCCATAGCAGCCCGTGCTACTGCTGATGCTACGCATGATATAAGCCTGGGATCAAGAGGTTTCGGTATGATATAATCTTTGCCGAATACAAGTTTGTCAATATTATATGCTTTAAGCACCGAAGGCAGAACCGGTTCTTTTGTGAGGACTGCAATGGCTTTTGATGCTGCCAGTTTCATCTCTTCATTTATAGTTGAGGCTCTTACATCCAGGGCACCCCGGAAAATGAAGGGAAATCCGAGAACATTATTAATCTGGTTTGGATAATCCGACCTGCCTGTTGCAAAGATCAGATCATCTCTTGTTGACATCGCATCTTCATATGAGATCTCAGGATTTGGATTGGCCATTGCAAAAACAATCGGATTTTTTGCCATTGATGCAAGCATTTCCTTCGACACTATATTAGCTGCTGAAACACCAAGGAACATTTCTGCTCCTTTCATTGCCTGCGCAAGGGTATCAACATTCTTGTCAGTTACAAACTCCAGTTGGTATTTGTTAAGATCTTTTCTCTTCCGGTTGATCACACCGTTAATATCGACCATAACTATGTTTTCCTTCTTTACTCCAAGCGAAACATAAAATCTGGCACACGATATTCCTGCTGCACCTGACCCGCAAATGACCATATTGATCTTATCAATCTTCTTGCCGGTTATCTCCAGGGCATTAAGAAGCCCTGCCCCTGAAATAATTGCAGTTCCATGCTGGTCATCATGGAATACCGGAATATCAAGCATCGCTTTGAGCTTTGTTTCAACCTCGAAGCATTCAGGAGCTTTTATATCCTCAAGATTTATGCCGCCAAATGTCGGGGCGATCTTTGCACATATCTCGATAAGCTTTTCCGGATCCTTCTCATCAACCTCAATGTCAAATGTGTCCACATCGGCAAAGACCTTGAACAAGAGTCCTTTACCCTCCATCACAGGCTTTCCTGCCATGGCACCGATATCACCAAGTCCCAGTACTGCTGTTCCGTTCGAGATTACAGCAACAAGATTCCCCT
>Ga0307419_10000091_pt1 | contig 35002 bp, 37 predicted proteins | sample SalMarWE160230MG_2_FD_202512 | JGI IMG/M metagenome (GOLD analysis project Ga0307419, IMG submission 202512) | Salt marsh sediment microbial communities from the Plum Island Ecosystem LTER, Massachusetts, United States - WE1602-30 | ecosystem: Environmental > Aquatic > Marine > Intertidal zone... | reverse complement strand
CGGAAAAGAATAACAAGCCAACCAGATAACTTTATAATAACCCTTTTTTATACAATCAATGAAAAAGCGTTAGCGGAAAAGAATAACAAGCCAACCAGATAACTTTATAAGCATTTATATATACTTCTTGTATAGCATTTATAATTGCTTAATTGCGGAGTGATAACATGGCAAGCGTCAATGATGCCGATACGGGAAAGCTGATACAGATGACGGCTGAAGAGCTGAAAAAGCTAGACGTGATTCGGCCTCCTGAATGGGCATCCTTCGTGAAGACAGGAACCCACAAGGAGAGGCCCCCCGAACAGGAGGACTGGTGGTATGTCAGGACGGCATCCATCCTCAGGAAGATTTACCTTGGAAACGCAGGGGTCGAGAGGCTCAGGAAGGTCTATGGCGGAAGGAAGAACCTCGGCCACCAGCCAGAGCACAAGAGAAAGGCATCCGGCGCAATCATAAGGAAAGCCCTCCAGCAGCTCGAGGCCGCAGGCCTCGTGGAGAAGGACGTCCAGAAGGGCAAAGGCAAGACAAGGGGAAGGAAGATATCGCCGAAGGGGCAGTCACTCCTCAACAGCGTTGCCAAGAAGATTAAGTAGGGATATCATGGACCAGGGCGACTACCAGCAGCAGATTGAGCAGGAAAGGGTCGAGCTGCTGAAGCGCCAGATACTGTCCGGCATGCTCACAAAGGACGCATACGAGAGGCTTGCAAGGGTCCGCTCGGTGAACCAGAACCTTGCGGGCAACGCAGAGCTCTATCTGCTCCAGGCCTACCAGGCAGGCCAGATAAAGGGAACGGTTGATGATAACATGCTCAAGGAGCTACTGAGGGCCGTCTCATCCGGGATGACCAAGGACTTCAGAATAACCAGAAAGTGATATGACAGGAACAGGGAGACAAGGATTGGTAAGATGTCAAGGAACAAGCACCCGGCAACGAAGGTGAAGCTTTCGGTCCGAGGCAGGAAAAGGTCTGCCCCGAGGTGGGCCGATATCAAGAAGTTCGGGCTCAAGAGGGCCAGGTCCAGGAGAATCAGGGTCAGGACGAAATCCTGGAGAAGGGACAAGCTCAAGATACAGTGATTGTCATGGCTGAAAAGGAATCAGAGAGGCTTTACACGATTCCCCTCAGGGGAGAGGTGATGAAATCCCCGAGGGTGAAGAGGGCGAACAGGGCAGTCAAGACCATACAATCCTTCCTCCAGAGGCACATGAAGTCAGACGAAATCAGGGTATCCCAGAAGGTGAATGAGGCTGTCTGGGTAAGGGGGATACACCACCCTCCTTCAAAGATAAAGCTCAAGGCAAGGAAAGAGGGCGGGATTGTCTACGCAATGCTTCCTGACGAGACTTTCGAAATAAAGAAAAAGGAAGAGAAGCCCAAGGAAGAAGCAAAGACCGCCCTCCAGAAGAAGGCAGAGGAACTCTCAGAGAAGCTCAAGAAAGAAAAGCAGGCAAAAGAACCAAAGGAGGCAAAGCCAGCGGAAACAAAGGAAGAGCCAAAAAAGGAAGATGAGAAAAAGGAAACCAAAAAGAAGAAATGATTATCCTGATTCTTTGGAGCCGGAATATTTTTTCTTGTATGATTCTATGACCAGCTTCAAGCGGTCAAGCTCATCCTGTGACCGGACTTCAAGATAGTTATTGCCTGCATCAACGCTCAAACAATCAACATCAAAATAATAAAAGTCCATGTCAATCAGGAGTCCGTCCGGATTGCCTGCATGTGTTTCTGCCAGTTCCTTTATCAGCCTGCTGAATTCCGCTATCATGTGCGGTGGCGCATACCTTATGAATCGCCTCATTTCCCAGGACACGCTCCCTGCATGTGAATAATCAGCTATGGAATCAAGCGTTTCATAAACAGCCTTTAGGGTTTGGACATCATTTGTCCTGTCCATTACCAGTTGAAAAGTTTTTGCAAAATTATTCCCTCCCCTGCATTGCCCTTTCAGGTACTCCCTTCTTTCGGTCTGGCTTTCATCATACCTGGTCATCAGTTTTTCCATAATTTCGTATAATTCCAGTTCACTGAATTCTGCATCATCCACATTAATCACCGGATATGACCATGTTTATAAAAAATCTTAAAAAACCATCCTGTTCAGGCAAAACCAATAAGAACCCTTAATCCAACTCTTTTTTATGAAACCGAACAAGGGGTTCAGGAAGCTGGTTCTTGACAACCTCCAGCTGTCCGCTGAGCAGAGGAAGCTCCTTCCCGCTGGCTTTCAGAGGATTGGCCACGTCGTGATTCTGAACCTCCGTCCGGAGATTATCCCGATTGCTTCTGACATAGCCGATATCCTCATGAAGAGATACAAATACATAAGGACGGTCTGCCTGAAGGAGGACTCCGTGCAGGGGGAGCTCAGGGAGCCAAGGGTGAAATGGCTGGCAGGCGAGAGAGAGACTGTCACGACCCACACGGAGAACGGCTGCAGATTCAGGCTGGACGTCACGAAGATAATGCTCTCCAAGGGAAACCTTTCCGAGCGGGCCCGCATACCACCGCTCGTTAAGCCAGGAGAGGTCATTGCCGACCTGTTCGCAGGGATTGGCTACTTCTCCATACCGATAGCCGTCCATTCAAAGGCAAGGAGAATCTACTCCATAGAGATCAATCCAGCATCCTTCCGCTTCCTCAATGAGAACATCCACCTCAACAAGTCCCGGGCAAGGATAACCCCAATCCTCGGGGACTGCAGGGAGGTCCTGATGGGCGACGTGGCAGACCGTGTACTCATGGGATATTTGCCGAAGACCTATGAATACCTCCCCGCCGCGTTCGAGGCCCTGAAACCAGAGGGAGGGATTATCCACTATCACGACACCTTCCATAAAGATGAGCTCTGGGAAAAACCAATCGACCTGCTCGATACCAGGGGCTTCCGCGCTGGATACACCCTCAAGAAGATCCACCACAAGGCAATCGTGAAGGAATTTTCGCCTAACGTCTTCCACGTCGTGGTAGACGCAGAATTCTCTGGGAAGTGACCCCTATAAGATGCTTTGCGAACCAGCTCAGAATCTCCCTGTTAACCTCTTTCCTTGCCCTCTCGCCACCAAAGACGTGGTTTGCTCCCCTTATCACCTTCAGGTCAGCCCTGCCGCCGAGATACTGGAGATTCTTCCTCGAGCTGTCCAGGGGGATTATCTTGTCCCAACTCCCGTGGATAATCAGGGTGGGGCACTTCACCAGCCTCATGAAGGGCTTTGTATCAAGGTCCCTTGCCCTGTTAAAAAACTCGATTCCGACCTTAACTCCCTTCTTCTCGAAATGACCCTCTTTCCTTGCCTCATCGAGATATCCCATACTGTCGTACCTTTGATATAGGTCTTGGTTTAAATCAAGTATAGGAGAGAGAAGAACCATTGCCTCAACGTCCTGCTCCCACGCCATTACTGAATTGATTGCACCAAGGGAAAACCCAACGACCCCCATCCTGGTATCGTCAACGTAATCCACTGCCTTGAGATAGTTTATGGCATGCCTGACATCCATCGCCATCGTTTTCGGCGTGCTCAGGGAATAATCCCCCCCGCTTTCCCCTATCCCTGTCATGTCAAACCTCAGGACATTGAAACCATGCTCGTGGAGATATTCCGCCATGTCAGTAAACAATCCCATGCTCTCGTTCTTGCCGCCAGTGAACCCGTGGACCAGGACAATCCCCGGCCTCTTCTCGCTGGCGTGGAGCTTGTCATGGGCATGGAGGATGCCCGTCAGCCTGTCCCCCCTGTAATTGTCAAAAACAACCTTCATGCTTTATCTTGCCCCCTCTGAAATAAAAGCGCTTCCGGATTCCGGGCAAACCTATTTAAATAGGTTCATATAAACATATTTTTATCCATTTCCTTTAACTATGGAGTTCCTTGGATATAAGGTCCATGGGAATTCCGTGCGGGGGTATGCATAATGCGTCGTGAAGAAAATCCGATGATGAGTAATGGGAGACCAAAACCAATACCTGGAACTGAAGATGAGCAGCGCATCGGAAAAAAACCCAGTCCAAAGGCTCCACGAATCGGGGGCCATAAGGGCGATAACCCCCGGAAAAAAGGGAACCGCTGTCCCGGACCCGTCTGCAGCAAAAAAGGACGATGCCAGCAAGCTCAAGAAGGACCTTGACAATTCCGTCATAGAGGGCGCCATAGGGAACTTCTCAACCAGCATTGTCGCCTCCTACTCGGTCCCCTATGCCCTTTTACTGAACGCATCCAACGCGGAAATAGGCCTGATGAATTCCCTGCAGAGCCTCGCGGGCCTGCTTTCACAGATTCCGGGCGCGAGGCTCGCGAGGAGCATGCCGAGGAAGAGGATATGGCTCCTGTGCAGCGCGATATCCAGGATAATGCTAATACCGCTGGTCTTCGTTGCATTCATTTCCGGCTCCTCTGCAGTATGGATACTGATAATCTCCCTTTCTGCGTTCTCTTTCTTCACCTCCATGAAAATCCCGGCCTGGTCCAGCATGATGGGGGACATCGTCCCTCCCGGAATAAGGGGCAAGTTCTTCGGCAAGAGGAACATGTTAATAGGGCTCGCGGGAATCGCTGCCACACTCTCAGCAGGATTCATGGTCCAGTGCTCGGGCTTTCCCGCGGTGTTCGCCTTCGCTATAGTGGTCTCATCTGCGTCCCTTGCATTCACATCTGCAATCAGGGAGCCTCCGATGAACGCGGGCATAAGATACAGATACAGGATGAACTTCAACCTCTGCGATTTCCTTTATTCGATAAAGAGAAACATTGCCTTCGCGAAGTTCACCGCATACCTGGCATTCGCGAATTTCGCTGTAAACGTGGCAGCCCCCTTCATCGCGGTCTACATGATAAGGGAGCTTGACATAGGATACGGATGGTTCGCGGTGGTGGTAACGATAGGTGCCCTGTCCCAGATAATCTCCCACAGGCACTGGGGAGCGGCCATAGACAGGTTCGGGAGCAGGAAGATCCTGATAATATCAGGAATGCTGATATGCTTCATACCATTCGGTTACATGCTCTCGTCAGGAATCGCCCACCTCATAATAGTCAAGGTGTTCGAGGGCTTCGCCTGGGGCGCGTTCGACCTGGTCTGCTTCAACTACCTCCTTGCGGTCACCCCATCCGAAAAGAGGCCCGGTTACGTCGCCAACCACAACGTGATAATAGGGATGGGAACCGTCCTCGGCGCGCTGTCCGGTGGCCTGATGGCCCAGGGACTCCAGTCATCGGAGTTCCTGTTCCTCCAGGGGCTCCAGATAGTCTTTTTCATATCATTCTTCCTGAGGTTGCTGTCAGTAGGACTCCTGGCGGGCATTTCGGACGCCGGAATGAAGGAAATAGACAGGGCGCCCGTAAGGTATGTCTTCTGGGAGACCGTTGCGGTTGGTCCCTCAAAGGGAATAGAGCACACGATAATGAACGCGTTCCAGTATCCTTACAGCGTCAGGATAAGGAAGGCCTTCAGGATGGGCGACAGGAAAGTAAGGATCAGAATGAAGCAAAGCGAAACCCGCCGCCAAGACGTGACAGCACCTCTGGAAACAAAAAGAAAGGAGGTGTCCAGGATGGCAGCATTAAGGTCAGGCAAGCCCGCAAGGTTTGTGGAGATAAAAGCCAACGTTGAGAGAAGGAAGTTCCTCAGGATATCCGTGATAAGGCTCAATGCCTTTTCAGACACGGACTCTGTAGTAAGGAAGATAAGGGAAAGGGACCTGGTCTTCGTTGACCTCAAGGGGATGAAGAGGGACAGGAAGGATGAGCTGAAGCAGTCCGCTGCGAAGATAAACAAGGCATGCGTGGAGTGCGGCTCAAGGCTCTCGCTGGTTGAGGAGGAGTGGCTGGTAGCATCACCGCCCGGGGCGGAATTCGTATGAGCCGCCCGGGCTCTACCTGCCCGGTCATATTGAGAGGACGCCCCAAAGGACCAGCGCCTTTTCTATGAGGCCTATCGCTATGGCAGCGGTAAGCATCCCCATTATCCTGGTTATTTTTTTCATTCCGCGTTAAATAAAAAGCTAAGAATTACCCGTGACGGCTGGCTACGCACTGCATGCACACACCCTTCTTCGTCCGCGTCTTTATGAGGAACGCCGTCCTCTTCTGGTATTTTTCAAGGCAGTCTTCTGAGCAGAAGCTTCTCTTATGCAGGCCCACAAGACTATACACCTCAACCTCTTTCCTTATCCCGCTGCCCTTGGGAATCTTCGCTTTGCACCATTCACATTTTCTTGAGAAGAACATGAATGTAATATGTCTCCTATAAATAAAAATGCTCAGCACGGGTTACTAAAAAATCACTTTCCTTCCCTCCTGAAGGCCATGACGTAAAGGCACCCCCACTCCCTGTCCCTGAACCTGTCCAGGAACATCTGCGCCCTGTCCTTGAGGGTAAAGCCCTGGAAGTTCCCCCACTTGGGATTGGCTCCCCTGTAAAGGGAATCGAAACCCACCAAACCAAATCCATTCTTCTGGAACTCCCTGGTGAGCTCCTCTTTTGTAAAGAGATGCATCCTCATTCTCACCCCGTGGACATGGACTTTCTTGACATGGGCATACTTATCCAGATAAAGGCTCTTCTTCTCCTCCAGGGTGTAGCCCTTGTCATACACCGATGAGACGGAAAGAACGACATTCCCTCTGGAGACCCTGCACATTTCCCTGATTGCTCTTTTCCAGTTCGCTACGTTCAGGACAGAATACATGCATATGACCGAATCAAACACCTTCTCACCAAAAGGCAGCTTTTCCACATCCCCGTCAATGACCTCTTTCCCTGTCTTTATGGCAATGTCCCTCATCCCCTTCACGGGTTCGATGCCCACGACGTCATCCAGGTAGGGGAGGTGAAACCCTGTCCCGCACCCGACGTCCAGGACCCTTCCCTTTGCAAACCTCTTTAGGAAACTGAGCTCCATCTCCCTCAGCTTCATTGTGTAGGGGTTGGAGTTCCTCCTGTCATAAATCCCCGCAGTCTTCCCATAGACCTTCCTGGCATCCTTCCTCATGTTTATTAGAAACCGAGCAGAATTATAAGCATGAACTACAGGAAGGCGCTGCTGATTTTCATCTCTCTTGTCATCTTCATCCAGATATCCGAACGCCTGCTTTTCATCATCATTCCGATGTGGCTCCTCGAGAGGTCTTTCTCTGCAACAGAAATTGGCGGGATATTCTCGGCAGCAGGGATTGTGATTATGCTTGCGAAGTTCATGATATCCAAGCTCTCTGACCGCTGGGGTAGGAAAAGAATAATGGTTGCCGGATTATTCACAACCGCAGTATCATCTGTCCTCTATCCCTTCGCACCAAGACTCTATGATTATGCAATAGTCAAATCAATCCAGGAGACAGGCAATCAGTTCCATAATTCTGTAAAGAATGCAATGATAGGTGACGCTTTCAAAGGAGAGAAAAGGACCCGCGCAATCTCTGCTTTAGGGACTGCCCTCCCGTTAGGCAGGGCATGCGCAATGATTATAGGGATAATCATAACAACCTTCCTTTCTGTTGTCTATGGATTCTACATAGCAGCAATATCAGTCTTTGTTGCAGGCATGGTAATACTGCTCTTCTACAGGGAGGGTGGTTTTGTAAAGTCCAGGAAGAGGATTATAGGTCTCCATGGAATAACCACTCCTATAATACTCATTTCACTTGCAAGCCTTTTTAACATGCTCAGTTATACGGTTGCATACTCTCCTGGTTTCTTTGTCCTCTCCAAATCCCTGGGACTAACAGAGAACAGTCTCTTCTATTACTTCCTGCTTGCCTACGTAATCAGCGCATTCTTTGCCTACAGGACGGGCTCCTGGATAACAAAGCATGGAAAGAAAAACATGCTTATAATCACAGGATTCTCATATGGATTATTTACATCGTTTTACTCTGTTGCGACAAGCACCCTGCTTCTGGTCTCATTCCTCATTGTAATTGCAGTATCCTTCTATATCTACAGCATAGCTTTCAGGAACGTCCTCCTTGACCTGACCGACGAGGAAAGGAGGGGTGAGCAGACAGGATTCTCAAAACTCATATCAGAAACCGGACTTATAATAGGCCCTGTTCTTGGCGGCCTGCTGATAGACTTTGTCTCTCTCCAGTCAGCGTTCATTGTTGCAGGGTTATTTGGCATTATCGGGTCATTCTTTGTAATCTTCCTGAAGAGATACGGATAGGTTTATTAGAAACAAGAGGAATTAATATTAAGATATGGAGAGAATAAAGCTTTTCTTTGACAGGAAGAAGGGGGACGCATTCTACCTGGACAATAACTGCGTGGTGGACCAGAGGACAACCCATTCCATCTGCCAGAAGGGCGCAGAGAGATACCTGGGAGCAGGGGCCACGGCAATCATATACAACGCATCAAAGACCGTGGCAAAGAAGAGGTTCCATGACATGGTCAGTGACATGAGGGGGGCAGACCTCAACGTACTTAAAGAGATTCTGGACCACCTGAGCATGTGCGGCTTCGGGCTGTTCATGATAAACAGATTCGGTAAAGAGACAATCATTTACCTGAAGAATTCCTCCAACGCCCTCAAGCACCGCTCCCACAAGCCGGTCTGCTACGTGACGTCAGGCTACCTGGCAGGGATAATGGAGCTGATTACAGGGAGGGAATGCGTGTGCATAGAGGAGTCCTGCATCGCAAAGGGAGACAGGGTATGCATCTTCAGGGTAAGGTCCTTTGCAGCGAAGGCAGAACCAGTGAAGGACTGGTGGAAGACCAGGAAGCCACCGAGGGGCGTTGAGGAAACATTTGTTGATTATGACGAGAAGAAGGGCGAAATAACGTTCAAGGGAGCCATCCCTTCGCTAATAAGCGCCAGGCACGAGGAATGCGAACTGCAGAAAGAATTCAAGAAGATAGTGGGCCCTGCCTACAAGAGCATAATGTATGACATGGTGGGAAGGTTGACCACCACGGATGCGTTGGGGATGACCCAGAGGCTTGCAATAAGGGTCGTCAGGCTCTTCTCAAAGAGGAAGATAGGGGAGATGTTCCTGGAACAGTTCTACGAGAGGGGATACGGCGTTGCAGAAATCCTTGAGTTTGATGCAAAGAATCACAGGGCAAGGCTCAAAGTGAAGAACTCATTCATCGCAACAGGCTACGGTAAAACAAAGGAACCGGTTTGCTATTCCGTTGCAGGGATATTCGCAGGCGCAGGAGACATATTGTTTGGCAGGAGGATGGAATGCAGGGAGACAAAGTGCATAGCAAAAGGAGACCCCTACTGCGAGTTCGAGGCCTATCCTGAGAAGCCCTGAAACAGGACACTAATTATTAAGAAGCAAATACAATTATATTCAGATGAAAAGGATAAAGCTCTTCTATGACAGGAAGACCGGCGCCGCCTACTGCATGGGCGAGGCCGTACTCGTTCTCCAGAGAAGCAACCCCTCATGCTGCCTCATGGGAGTGGAATCCTACCTTGGCCGGGGGGCGAACGTCGTCCTTTACAGGTCGTCCAAGAACATAACCAAGAAGAGGTTCTACAAGATGGTGGAGAACCCCGAGGATGGAAAGAAGGCCATGGAGGATATCCTCGACCGGATGAGCCTCTGCGGCTACGGCCTGTTCAGGATAAAGAGCTTCGGGGACGAAACCCTAATAGAGGTCAGGAACTCATTCAACGCCCTCAAGTATAAATCAGAGAGGCCGAGATGCTGCATGATGGCAGGCATGCTCGCGGGCGCATCAGAGCTGATTACCGGAAAGGAATCAATCTGCATAGAGGAGAAATGTGTTTCCAAGGGGGACCGGATATGCACTTTCAGGATAAGCAAGATGCCTTCAGGAGAAGACGCAGAGCCCGTGAAGGACTGGTGGAAAGGGAGAGACCCCCCGAAGGGTGCTGAGGAGCTTTTCATTGATTATGACGAGAAGAAGGGGGAGGTATTCTTCAAGGGCATGACTACTGCAATAGTTTTCGCACAGGAGGAGAAGGCCGAGCTCCAGAAGGACCTCGAGAGGATGATGGGCCCTGCCAGCAAGACCATAATGTATGAGTCAGTGGGAAGGATATCCACCAAGGAGGGGATAAGGAAGATTCAGAGGCTTTCAGCGAGCATCTTCAGGCGGATATCGAAGAGGAAGATAGCAGAAAGGCTGCTCGAAAACTACAGCCAGAGGGGCTCAGGATTAATGGAGATTGCAGAATTCGATGAAAAGAGGGTCTCAGGAAAGATAATAGTAAGGAACTCCCACTTCGCCCTGTCCTACAAGAAGAGCAAGGAGCCTGTCTGCCACGCCATGGCAGGAACCTTTGCAGCTGGCGGTGACATGATATTCGGCACCAGGATAGAATGCAAGGAAACTAAGTGCCTGGCAATGGGCCACCCGCATTGCGAATTCAAGCTCTCCAGGGGAAAATGGTAACCGCTTGACCAGAACATTTTAAAGAATGAAGCCAATAATAGAGCATGCCTTATTCAAGAAAGGTGGAAACCCTCCTCAACAGAAAAGATGTAAGGGTTGGTGACAGGATTCTCCTCCGCTCAGGACCTCGTTCATATGAGGGCCTGCTGATGCCAAAGACAGGGGCGGGCGACCCTGACTCCATTGTCATCAAGCTGGACTCGGGCTACAACATCGGCCTGAAGCTCGACGCAAAACTCTCCCTCTCGAAGTCCCCTTCAAAGGAGCCCGATTCAGTTGAGGAGGAAGAGGAATTCGAGCTCGGAAGGATATCCGAAAAGCTCATCAAGCTCAAATTCGACCCGAAGAAGCCTCCCGTTTCACTGGTAGCGGCTGGCGGAACGATTGCCAGCAGAGTGGACTACATGACAGGAGGTGTCAACATGCAGATGGACCCCAGGGAATTCCTCCACAACGTCCCAGAGCTCGCGGGCATAGTGAACCTCAAAAACGTAAGCAATCCATTCAACATGGCCAGCGAGGACATGAACCACGTCCACTGGCAGGAGATAGCAAGGGACGTCGCGAGGCGCCTCAACTCAGGCGACAGGGGAGTCATCGTCACCCACGGGACAGACTTCCTCCACTATACCGCCGCTGCATTATCATTCTTCCTCAGGAACCTCACCAAGCCCGTCATCCTGGTGGGTGCCCAGCGTTCCACAGACCGCGGCTCCTCTGACGGTGGGATGAACCTCATCTGCGCCTCCCACGTCGCCAAGGGAGAGATTGCAGAGGTCGGAATCTGCATGCACGGCCGTCCGGATGATGATTACTGCCTCTTCACCAGAGGGACCCATGTCAGGAAGATGGACACCCAGCGGAGGGACGCCTTCCGCCCGATCAACGAATATCCGCTCGCCCAGGTCTGGCCTGACGGCAGGATTAAGATAAAGAATCATAATCATAAGAAGAGGAATGACCGCCAGAAGGTCAGGCTGGATACGAAATTCGAGCCCAAGGTCGCTATACTCAAGGCATACCCAGGCTCTGACCCCTCCATAATAGACTATCTCGTTTCAAAGCGATACAGGGGATTCGTTATCGAGGCAGGCGGCCTAGGCCACGTCCCCACCAACGGGAAGGGTTCCTGGATTCCAACCATAAGCAAGCACGTGAAGAAGGGAATCCCCTTCATAACTACCCCCCAGACAATCTACGGAAGGATAAACCCCAACGTTTACAGCAACCTGAGAGTCCTCTACAAGGAAACGGGAGCGATACCAGGAGGCGACATGCTGACAGAGGTCGCCTATGTGAAACTGGGCTGGGTCCTCGGTCACACCAGGAATCCGGAGAAGGTGAGGGAGATGATGCTTACTGATTACGCGGGCGAGATAACGGGAAGGAGCCTCGCAGGGACCTTCCTCTACTAAGTGATATCATGCAGAAGCTCAATTACGCAAAACTAGGGTTCAGGTGCGGGATTGAAATCCACCAACAGCTCGCGACAGAGAACAAGCTTTTCTGCAACTGCAGCGCAGCGATGACCGATCACCAGCCGGTCTTTGAGATAAGGAGGAAGCTGCGGCCGGTCGCAGGGGAGATGGGCGCGGTTGACGCTGCGGCGGCATTCGAGACCCTGAAGGATAAGACGTTCATATACAAGGTCTACCCCAACGAGACATGCCTGGTGGAACTGGACGAGGAGCCAATCCACCCCCTCAACCCTGATGCCCTCGACACCTCTCTAGTGATTTCCACCATGCTCAACTGCGAGGTCCCTGACGAGATTCACGTCATGCGCAAGACCGTCATAGACGGCTCCAACACCTCAGGCTTCCAGAGGACAGCCATAGTTGGAATGAACGGCTGGCTGAAGACAGAATCCGGAAAGGTCGGGATAACCAATGTCGCTGTCGAGGAGGATGCGTGCCAGATACTTGAGCGGAGGGAGAACGAGATCGTCTACGGCCTCAACAGGCTGGCCATCCCCCTCGTCGAGATAGGGACGGATTCCACGATAAGGAACCCGCAGCACGCAAAGGAGGTTGCAGCACACCTAGGGATGATTCTCCGCTCAACCGACATGGTAAGGAGGGGTCTGGGAACCATCCGCCAGGACATCAACATCTCCATAAGGGACGGCGCCAGGATAGAAATAAAAGGAGCACAGGACCTCTCCCTGGTCCCAAAATACGTGGAGAACGAAACCCTCCGCCAGGTCTCCCTGATACAAATCCGCGATAAGCTGAAGAAGATGAAGTTCAAGCCAGTGAAGGCAGACCCGAAGCACGTCTCCCACATCTTCAGGGATTCCAATTCGCCAATCACCAAAGGAAAACAAACCTTCTCCATAGTCATACCCGGATTCGCTGGCTTCCTCAAGACCCAACTCACCCCGACCCGGACCCTGGGCAATGAGATAGCAAACTACATCAAGGTCAGGATAGGCGCGAGGGGATTCGTCCATTCCGATGAGGACCTCTCCAAATACGGTCTCGAGGGGCACTTCGAATCCCTCAGGAAGCATCACAAGGCAGGCAAAGGAGATAATGTCCTGGTTGTTTCCGGTGACCGAGAGCATTGCCGAAAGACCATTGACGCAATCGTTGAGCACATCAACCAACTTATTGTAGGTGTCCCCGAGGAGGTCAGGAGAGCCCTGGAAAACGGCGATTCGGAATTCATGAGGCCCCTGCCAGGGGCAGCCAGGATGTATCCTGAGACTGATGCCGTGCCCATAAGCATAACGCCCAAAACCCTCAGGGAGATAAGTAAGAGCCTCCCCGAGCTCCTTGACTCCAGGATAATGAAGCTAGAGACCAGGTTCAGGATAAGCCACGACCTGGCTTACCAGGTCGTCCATTCCGGGATGACAGAGTCCTTTGAGAGGGGAGTCTCCCTGGGCCTGGAGCCCACGTTCGTTTCGAGTATCCTCACGTCAGGCCTCACCCAGCTCAGGAGGAAGGACAACGTTCCTGTCGACAGCCTGACTGAGAGGGAAATCAACAAGGTCCTGGAATTTTCCTCAAAGAAGAAGCTCCCCAAGGAGAGCGTCCTGGAGATGCTGTCCCGCCTTGCCAGGAACCCTGACGAGAGCATAGAAGACCTCGCAAGTGACGGCTTCTCAGAGGAAAAGCTCAGGGAAACGGTCCGCAGGATAATCTCAAGGAACAGGAACGCCCTGAAGAAGCACAACCCGGAGAAAGTCCTCATGGGAGAGGTCATGAAGGAGCTCAGGGGAAAGGCAAGCGGAAAGCTTGTGATGAAGATTCTTTCTGAGGAGATTAAATGCATCAGGAAAACGAGGTGAAGTTCAGGCTCCAGGACCCCGAGCCAATCAGGAAGCTCCTGAAGAAGCTCGGCGCGCAGAACAGGGGGAAATTCCTGGAGCACAATGTCTGCTTTGAGGGCGGAGCCATAAGCTACGATAAGGGTAACTTCCTCCGTGTCAGGAAATCCAATAAGATTACAGTCACCTTCAAGGACAGACGGAACCCAGGATGTAAATACAAGAACAGGAGAGAAGTAGAGATAGAGGTCCCTGATTTCGGCAAGGCTGTCCAGCTCTTCCATGATATCGGTTTACGGGATTTCTGGAGGTATGAGAAGGAGAGGGAGACCTGGATTCTTGATGGTGTCGAGATAGTCATAGACCGCCTCCCGGAGATTGGCTACTACATGGAGATAGAGGGAACCGACAAGCAGATAGAAAACACGGCAAGGAAGCTCAATCTTAATTTAAAGGAAGGAATAACCATGACTTACCACTCCATATGGGAAGATCACAGAAAACACAAAAGGACGGACATGGTCTTCGGGAAAAAGCCTTCCGGCTGGCTGGTTAAAAATAAAAAATAGTGTTTAAACCAAATCAATTAAAAACCTCTCCTCTTGCAGAGAAAAAGTCGCTAATCTTTCCTAAACCTTAGAATCGCTTCGGTCGATGCTTCTGGAAACAGTCCCTGCAGAAAACAGGTCTGTCGCCGTCCGGCTTGAAGGGAACTTCGTCTTCCTTTCCACAATCAGAGCACTTTATCTTGTGCATCTCTCTGGGTGGTCGGTCACGGTCAAAGTCTCGCTTTCTGTCACCGAATCTCTTCTCTTTTCTTTCCATTCGATATCTCCTATTAATCTATTGCAGCCACCACCTTTTCATGCAATCATGTGGCTGTCCCTTATAATGAGAGAGTCGGGTATTTAAAGGTGCGCTTTTCGCACGCCTGAAACCCACCCATTTCACTCGCTTTTTATACAGCTCTTCCCATAATTTAATCATGAAGAAACTCGCTTTCCTTTTGATTCTTTTTTCAGTTATCCTAATCTCGGGCTGCACCCAGCAGCCGATGGGGGGAGTTCCTGACGCCTGGGAAGGATATCTTGACCTGGAAGGCTGCAACGCATCCTGCATCGATAAGGGTTATGACGTGGGACACTGCATGCTCCCCGAAAATATTTGCGAGGACGACGTGGAATCAGGAGAGTGCCTCCCTGACTCCTGCAGAGAAGGCTCTGATAAGCAGTGGGGATGCAGATGCTACTGCAAGTATGAGACCCCGCCAGAGGAGAGGGAATGCTGCAACATGCAGGGTTCCAACGAGATCATGTGCTTTGCAGAGGCCAAGGAGATTGCGGAGTTCAGTGAATGCACAGAGAACGGGACCCTCATGGATACCCACTTCTGCAACGAGGTCACGGGAACATGGTGGATAGACCTGGACATAGAGAAGGAGGGATGCAGCCCTGCCTGCGTTGTTTATGTGGAGACTGGCGAGGCAGAGATAAACTGGAGATGCACTGGCCTCCTGACCGAATAAAAAGAAGGGATAGCCCCGCGCGGATTTTCTGAACCCCTGTTCGGCGGAAGCTTTCTTTCCGCGAACGCTTTTGCACGTTTACAGGGCAAAAGGGTTCATTCGAACCGCGGTCTTCAGGTATCTCCCTTGGAAGTTCCGTTGGACGCGGAAGCTCCTTTTGGGGTGAAGCCCTTTTTTCCAAAAGGGCTCTCCAGAGCCTGATATCCCTAGCCAAGCCTTTTGTGGAAGGCCTCAGCCTCCGTTGGACGCGGAAGCTCCTTTTGGCTTAAGCCTTTTTCCAAAAGGCTTATTGGCCACTAGACGACGGGGCTATCACTAGTTTCCCGCCCTGGTTAGATTGTTTAAAGGCGGGCATCTAGGATTGTTTATCGTAAGGTTATTTATAAAACAAACGCCATTCTTAATATATAGCATTTATCAGTTGCCCGCACTGGCTACATTGGTTAAATGCGGGTGTCTGACTATCAGTTGCCCGCACTGGCTACATTGGTTAAATGCGGGTGTCTGACTATCAGTTGCCCGCACTTTCGACCCCAGGATTGTTTGTGTTTTTCCTGGACACGAAAGCGGGCGGTCTGACGATGGAGGGATGTGAATGTCAATTGAGTCTACCTTGAAGAAGTTCAGCGAGTCCGAATCGATATCTGGTTTTGAGAGGAACATAAGGGAAATGATGATGAAGGAGATGAAACCCCACGTAGATGAGATAAGGGTTGACAGCATAGGGAACCTGATAGCAAGGAAGGGGAAGGGCTCCCCGAAGATAATGATAGCGGCCCACATGGACCAGCTCGGCCTCATAGTGAAGAGCGTGAGCAAGGATGGTTTCATAAACTTCGAGACAGTGGGAGGATGGGACGAGAGGGTCCTGCCAACGTGCAAGGTGAGGATTAACGGCTCAAAGGGAAGCGTCGTTGGCGTGGTTGGCTCAAAGCCCCCGCACCTCCAGGAGAGGGAGGAAATGAAGCTTCCATACAAGAAGAAGGAGCTCTTCATCGACATAGGCGCCTCCACTGATAAGGAGGTCGAGAAGGCAGGAGTCTCTGTCGGAGACTTCATCACGAGGCATTCTGAATTCAGCGGGATGACCGGTTCCAGGGTAACCGGGCCAGGGTTTGATAACAGGGCAGGGTGCACGATAATGGTCGAGGCCCTGAAGCGCCTCAAGGGCTTCAAGGGGACGGTCTATTTCGTTGGAACCATACAGGAAGAGATTGGACTCATAGGAATCAGGGGTGCAACCTTCGGGATAGATCCCGATGTCGCTCTTGCGGTTGACACCACCATAGCGGGAGACACGCCCGGGATAACCGATTCAGAGTCTGTCATAAAGCTCGGCAAGGGACCAGTCCTCGGACTCAAGGATGCGGTGAGCTTCATCAATCCGCTTGTCAAGAAGTGGCTTACAGAAACTGCAAAGGCATCGAGGACAGGCCTGCAGTTTGACATCGTATCCGGAGGCGCGTCAGACTCTTCCATAACCCCAACCGTGAGGGATGGAATACCATCAGGTAGCCTCCTGGTAGCAACCAGATACATACACACTGCCACAGAGGTCATTGACATGAAGGACATGGAATCCTGCGTGAAGTTCCTGGTCGATGCCATTGGGTCCTGCCACAAATACTTCAAGTAAATCATGATTCAAATGGTAAAGAAGGAATGTGGAATGAAAGAAATCCCTTTCAATATCATGGGCAGAGAGCTTAGGTCATTCCTGCTGTAAAAATCAGACGAACTTCACGCCCCTTGCAGACGGTATGAGTTCCAGCTCGCCTTTATACTTTTCTACTCTTCCCTCTATATTGAGGGTTTTGTTGTTTCTTATCCTCCTGCTCCCGGTGAGTTCCAGCTGCATTGCAACGTCCTTCCAGAGCACGACCTTTATCTCACCTGTACCGTCGTCCAGCGTGAAGAAGACGTGGCCGTCCTTGTGGAAATAAACCCCCTCTGCATTACCGCTCACATTGACCGATGAACCAACCATTGAAGAATCTATCTCACCTATCCTTATCTCTTCCTGGACGCCAAAGAACGAGTAGGCATACAGCAGTAAAATGCCAGTGATTGCCCCGATGAGGCAAAACCTGTTCAGCGAGCTCTCCTTCACACCAACACCGAATCAATCTTCACGCAGGGAAAATGATTTATAATCGCTATATACAGGACCTTTTCCTGTAAGCACACTGCTCTTTATCTTCACTTCCTTCACACGGACTTCGCCGAACTTCACATCCCCCAACTTCTCCAGCTCGTCTGCAAGTCCTGCATTCTCGGGCGCATGCCTGACCCTCGCAATTGTCAGGTGAGGGACGGGCTCATGCTCGTCCTTCCTTACGTAATTGAGCCTTTCCTGCACCTCTCTCATCAGGTTCTGCAACCTTTCAGCCCCATCCTTCACGTCAACCCAAACGACCCTTATGTCATTCCTCTTACCAAAATATCCAACACCACCAAGCGTGAAGCTAAAACATGAATGTTTCTTCACAACATCACCCACATCTTCACACAATCCCTTTAACTGCCCATCTTTAACATCGCCCAGGAACTTCAGGGTTATGTGAAGTTTGTCCTGTTCAACGAATCTTGCCCCGAAACCCATCCCCTTCAGCCTCTCCATGGATTCACCTATTTTTCCTCTTGCCTCACTCCCTATCTCAACCGCAATAAAAAGGCGCATACTATCTATTTTAAATGGCTTATTTAAATCTATTCACTTTACGCCCCCATCACTTTCCGTGAACTTCACGCACAATAAAGCTTTTAAAACCTAACCCTTAATTTTATCTGTGGATAAACTTCACAAGTTCATACAGGTCCTGTGATTATGATGTACACGGAGAAGGCAAAAAAGATGTTCGGTTGGGATTCCAATCCGTTCAGCTTCAAGATTCTTCCAGACCTCTTCGTGGGGTATGAGAAAGAGGTCAACAAGATATCATCGGGCATAGAGAACGGCAGCAAGTTCTCCCTGCTTATAGGACCGACCGGCTCGGGAAAGACAACGATGATGAAGCACCTGGTGGACAGGTTCGATGACAATTATAAGCACATAATATACATCGCGAAGCCGCCCAGGAACCCCTCTGACTGGGTCGATGTTTTTTCTGACTTCACAAGGAAAGGATTCCTTTCCTCGCTCCTTTCCCGCCCTGACACCAACATATACAATCTTGCTGACAGGATAAGCAGCAGGATAGGCTCTGAGAAGATGCTCCTATTCGTTGACGAGTCGCACGAGGCCTCTGTCGAGAGCTTTGAATGGCTGCGTGCTCTTACAGACCAGATAGACAATATGTACCTGGTCATGGCGGGCCTCCCTGTATTCGAGGGAACTATGAAGTCAAGGCTGGAGAGCCTGATGAGAAGGGTGAGCACGAGGATTGAGCTCACCAACCTCACGAAGACAGAGACAAGGGAGCTGATAAAGAAGAGGATTGAGAACATTGGAGGTGACGATATCAGGCCCTTCACAGGAGACTCGATAGATTTCATATACTCTAGGACAGCAGGGTTCCCAAGGGAGATACTGAGGACCTGCAGCGATTTCGTCCAGAAGGCAATGGAAAAGAACATAAGCACCGTTGACACGGACTTCCTCAGGGAGATGGAAGAGCCCCAGCCGAGGGTTAGCCTGGAGTCCCTGGACTCCATACCTGAGAGGCAGAGGAGGATACTTGAGGTCCTCTCCAGGGGCGAGATGACACCGTCCGGGATAATATCAAACCTCGAGAGCATTGACGAGTACAAGAACAGGGACAACGCGCTCCGCTCTGTCAACAACCTCCTCGGAAGGCTCAGGAAGGAGGGCCTGGTGGAGAGGAAGAGGGTAGGGAAGACCTACAAGTACCAGATAGCCAGGAAATATCAGACAATGCTTGTTGAGACCTAGTATACATAATGCTTAAATAGCTTCCCATTAATAATCAACGGATTAGAAACCCGTCTTTAAGCGGCATGTCCAAGACGGGCGACTAATTACCAAAGGAGGGTTTTTGGATGGAAGAGAGAATAAAGAGCAAGGAACTTATTGGCAAGATCCTCATATCAGAGGAAACAGGAAAGAAATTCGGCGTAATCGGGGACCTGGATTACATAACAGAATCCGGCGAGCTCATAAATCTGGCTCTCAGTGAAACCACGTCACATGCAACGAACCTCAACCTGCAGAAGGACGAAAAGAACAGGTTTCTTGTTCCCTTTTCTGCGGTCAAGTCCGTGGGGGATTTCGTGATCGTTGCCGAGAAGGACATAGTCTAGAACCCGATCGTTTTTTAGACTCAAATCTGATTACCTCAGGTGCCGGAACATGTTCCTGTTCTTCCTTGAGCTAATGAAATGATCCAGCTTCCTGACCAGGGTCCCGCCGCTCACAAAGTCAGGAACCACAACGAAATCCGCACCTGCCTTGTAGAGGGCGTTTGCATCATCCTCGGAATGCGCCCTTGCATATATCTTTATCGAGGGATTGAACCTCTTTGCCTTTCCAACTATGAATCCGGATACCTCAACGTCAGGTATGGTCACGATGGCAAGCTTTGCCTTGTACAAGCCAGTCTCCTTTAGAAGGTCCTCGTTGAACGCATCCCCGTACATCGTGTAGACGCCATCCCTGCTGAGGTTCCTTATTATCTCGGGGTTGTGCTCTGTAACTATGAACTTGACCTTCTTGTTCTTCAGGTAATCAATGACCTTGCTTCCCATGACGTCACACCCGAACACGACGACATGGTTACTGAGCCCCTTCTTTGGCTTCTTCTCTATCTTCCTTATATGGGTGGGTGTGGAGAGGCTCTCGGGCAGACGGAATTTCCTGTCTGAGAAGAACCTGTGTATATCATGCCTGAATCTCATGGTGTATGGCGTGATGACCATCGAGAGGACAACGAGACTGATGATGAGGGAGTATGTCCCGTTATCCAGATGTCCCAGCATAAGGCCGTTTGCCGCGATTATGAAGGAGAACTCGCTAGCCTGCCCGAGACCGATTCCTATTATTGTCGCATTCCTTCCCCCATACCCCAGCAGGAGATACGTGATTGAGAGGATGACAGGCTTCATTATAACTATGACAACCAGTAACACGAAGAAAGGAACTATCATGCTGGATATGACAGAGAGGCTCAGCTGCATCCCCAGCGACGTGAAGAATATGACCGAGAAGAAATCCCTGAGAGAGTGCATCTCCCCGAATATCTCCAGGTTATACGGGAACTGCGCAAGCGCTATCCCTCCTATGAACGCCCCTATGGCTATTGAGAAACCAAGAGCGTATGCAAGGCCTATGAAGGTGAAGCACACCGCAATCGCAGTAAGGAACAGCATCTCATGGTTTTTTGCTGCATAATCCAGAACCCTCCTGAACATGAACCTGTTGAGGACGATTGCTATTGAAAACAAACCGAAACCCTTCACTATCATCAGCGCGAACGTGTCCCATGACAGCAGTATCTCCATATCAGCCAGGATTGGAAGGACAGCTATCACTATAAGGTCCTGGAGTATAAGGATGCCGAGCATTATCCTGCCATGAAGCGTGTTTATCTGCCTCTTGTCAACCAGTATCTTCGCGACTATCATGGTGCTGCTGAATGAAACGAGGAGCCCAATGTATATTGATACAATAAAACTGAAATTGAACATGAGTGAAAAGACAAACCCCAGGACAAAGGTAAGGCCCATCTGTATAGTCCCCCCTATCGTTGCAGCGGCCCCGACGCTCCTCAGCTTCCTGAAATCTATCTCAAGCCCTATTGCAAACAGAAGGAACGCTATGCCGATTTCAGCGAGCACGTTCATCTCTTCTATGTTCGTTATAAGCCCGAACCCAAGAGGTCCTATGATAATCCCGGCCAGCACATACGCAACTATGAAGGGCTGCCTGAGGAAACGCGCAAAATATGCAAATACAGTAGCCACTGTTATCAGCAGCGCTATATCGATTATAAGGAGGCTCTCTGTCATGTATACCTGCTATATACTTGACGCAGCCAGATAATAAATAACTGCCGCCGAATGATCACCAAAGCAGGCAAAACACCCAAAAACAACAAAAACACGTTTTTAAATACTCGATACAATCTAAATTGGTTGCTTTTACTCCAACCTATATGCTGGTGGGTGAACCTATGCCTTTGGAAGAGAGTGAGCGAGAGAAAAAGAAGAAAAGGAAGAGACTGGAAGATGAGGAGTTTGATGAGTGGTGGTACAAGTCAACCCATGACGAGGGAGGACGTCATGAGGAATGAATCACCCCGCATCGGGCCTCTTTGTTAGCGAGAAGAATTTTTCCTTTTGCAGAACTAAACGTCCCTCAGTCCCTCTTTGACGACCTTGAAGACCGTCTCTCCCTCAGGAAGGGAAGGGGAATCAATGAGCTTCGCTATCCTCTTGGTGTCCTTGCTCTTGCGGAGATAGACACGGAAGGTTGCCTGGTGCCCCAGGATATGTCCCCCTATTGGCACGGTCGGGTCCCCGAAAAGGACGTCCGGCCTTGCCATAACCTGGTTGGTCACGTAAATAGCGAGATTATGGACATCAGCCAGCCTCTGGAGGGTGTGGAGGTGCCTGTTCAGCTTCTGCTGCCTGTTCGCAAGCGTCCCTCTTCCCGTGTAGTCGCTCCTGAATGACGATGTCAGGGAATCAACGATTATTATCTTCACATTGTTTTTCTTTATGAACTCCTCTGCCTTCTCCACCAGGATTACCTGGTGGTCAGAATTATGGCATATTACACCCCCATATCCCGCAATAAAATTATGATAATGTGTACCTTTCGATGCAACTTCAAAATCATAAACTTTTGTAGATTCAGGGACAAGTATTTTTCTAACTTTCTTTATTTTGGCAAAAACGAGATCATTCCAAACACAAGCGTTTAATTCTTGCTTTATCTTTCCTAGATCTAAGATATTGTTTTTATTTAACCCAGAAGCTTCAATAGCATAAGGTTGACTGTGATGATCCTTACATTTTGGTGTCTTGAATATCGATGACATTATTCCGAATCTTAATAACAACATTGATGTATCATGCGCCAACATTCTACTAGTAGTTACAAATTTTATCCTATTTTTGGGTCTTGTGTCTTTATGATAACCATCCCCGTCCCAATAACCCTTGAGAAAATATTTAATCCTGTTTTTTGGTAGACTAAAAATCCACTCTGGAATTCTTTTTTCATTGGCCCTTTTCCCTATAGGCATCCCAAAGCAATACTTAAAAACGAGGCATAGTAATCTGCTGGGTATTAATAATGTTGAGCCTGAATATTTTTTGTTCTTGTGAAGAAAAGTGGGAACATTAAAATTATCTTCAATAATTTTTTTTGCCTTTTTACAAAAATGATCTTCAGTGTGTAATCTTATTCTTACAAGTCTATCATTATATTGGCTACTACCTTCAGCTATCCATAAACCAAGCAACCAAAGAATATCATTATTTATTTCAATATCATTTGGAATTTTTGTGGCCTTTCTTTTCCCTGTATGTTTCAGTTCTATGAAACTTTTATCTGGAATGTTAAGATTTTTTATTTCCTTAATCATCTTTTTTGGAAATGTTTCAACAATTCGTTTTTTTAGATCAATGTTTTTAATATCATTTGATTTTAGTTTTAGATTTCTTGGAATAGCAATATAATCTCCCTCTTTAAGGAGGCACGCATAAACAGCTTCTGGTCGCATATTGTTTTTCTCCCTTCTTTTGGTTGGGTTACCTTGTTTCCCTTTTCTAATTCCTTGAAATAAACTATGAGATGATGTTACTGAAATTTCTCTTCCATAAACAGTTGTAAATTTATATAGTGTTTTTTCTCCACCAATTTTGTGTGAGATTGCTTGGGTTACTTTACTTGGTTTTATTTGTCCATTTTTTGGATTGAATGCAAATGCAGTTATTTCATGGCCTTTTGCTCTTTTAATAGCATTATCCATAGAAATATTATGAAATTCATTATCATTTAGTATGCTTACTGGTTCGTTTCCTGGTATGCTGTTGTACGCTCTTGCAACGAGAATGTTCTCCAGGACCTTCTTCGGTTCCAAGCCCAGGCCCTCTGCCATCTCTATTATCCTTTCTGGCCTGAAGGTTTGTTCACTGTCAATGAATATTGCCCTGCCACCCAGTCCGCCCTTTTCCTTGGGCAGCTGGACCGTCACAGCCAATTGGTGGGCAAGCTGTGACTTCCCGCTTCCGAAGGCTCCGTGAGTCTCTGTTATTGCCTGCGTCTCAATTCCTCCGCCAAGGAGCTCGTCCAAGGTCTTCGAGCCCGTGGTTATCTTCCCAACGGCCCCCCTCTTCTTCAGGACGATTGTTGCAGACTCAAAACCCATCTGCATGGCATCCCGTGCAGATGCTATAATCTTTGCAGCGGTCTCCTCACCGACCCCTGCCGCGTCAACCAACTCGCCAGCAGATGCGGCAGCTATTGACATCATTGTATCATAACCAGCTTCCCTGAGCTTCTCTGCCGTCTTCTCGCCCACACCCTCAAGCTTCTCGAGTTCGCTCATCTTCCCCCACATACATGATTATCATCTACCTTTAAATATCTTGGGACCCCCCTGTTCCGCTATTCCGCTATCAGCTTACGAGAGGCTCCCGCCTTCTGCAAGCTGATAAGCAACCAGAAAACTATTGAAAGGAGGTTGGATAGAAAAAGCTTAACCAAAAAGAACCCTTTTCCAGCAATTGGATCAAAAGCGTTCGCGGAAAAATGCAAGCGGGGGAGCAACAAGAAAACGTTAGCGTTTATATTGTTTTAGATTCAAACACTATTATGCGGGAAAGAATACCTAGCGCCGGTATTTTATTGTATGAAGGAAGCAAAGTTCTCCTTGTTGAACACACTGAGAATGCCGGCTTGCCTACAGGCTCGTATGGGTTTCCCGCAGGAAGGATTGAGGACCGGGAAATGCCCGTTGAAACTGCGGCGCGCGAACTTTACGAAGAAACAGGACTCATAACATGTCCGCGCTTTTTGTACAAAATAAAAGAAAAAGAAAACACCATCATGTTTAAAAATGGCTGGTATGACGGCACCATTCAGATATTCTTTTGCGATGATTATTTTGGCGAATTAAGAGCAAGCGAAGAGACAATACCAAAATTCGTGGAAGTCAGAAAAGTGGGCGACCTCTACCTTGTTTCCGATGACGTCATTGAAATAACCAGGAAATACCTTGGTTACAAACCAACCGGCAGGGGTTAGGCGCCCATTGCTTTGAGGATGTGGTCGGTCTCCTTTTTCACGTCAACCTCTGAGATGCCGTTGACTATCATCTCTATCCTTTCTGTGTAGTCGTTCCTTTTTACCCTGCCCTGGAAGATGAATTCTCTCCCGAGGTTGGGGAAGTCATCGAACACGGCCGCGGCGTCAGATTTCTCCATTGCCAGCTTCCTCAACTCCTCTGTGCTCTTGCCGAACATCCTCTCTGCCTGCTCCCTGAAGAATGTCGCCCTCAGGTTCCCTGTCCCGTCGTCTATTATACCTGACATCACCAGTGCATACGAGGGCTTGACTTCCTTGTGCTCGTCACATACCCACTTGCCGTCAGCCTGCTTGACCCTGGAACCGCATTCGGGACAGACCTCAAAGAAGGGATTCCTCGCAAAAACCTGGACAAGGGCAGCCCTCGCCTCCACGTTCTGGCCCTCCTTCACGTCAGAAAGATTCTTCCTCTGCACCTTGCTGAAACCCTCCTCTATCACTTCCTTCTTCGGCACCTCCACGACAGCATCAGATTTCTGAAGTGTTCCTCTTCCCAGCCTCAGCTCGGGGTTGTCCCTGTTGTCGGCCTTTGACCAGCACCCCTGTATCATCACCGTCTCCCCCTCCTTCAGCTTACCCTCCTTCACAAGGGAGGTCTCGTCGTTCCAGAGAGACATCCTGATAATCCCTGTCTCATCGCCGAGCAAAACATTAATCACGCATCCCTTCTTGCCGTTCCTCTCGAACTCCCTCTCGTCATAAATCCTGACGACCCTCGCGACCAGGTCGATTGACCTCAGGCCGGAAACGATGTTCCTTATCTTGAACTCCCTCCTGCTCTCCTCTATGAGATTTATCCCTAACTCCCTGGCCACCATGTAAGCGGCACCCTCCTCAGAAACCAGCCCTGACAATTCGTCCTGCTTCTCGGATATCATCCTCTTTACCTTCGCGGTGCTCTCACCGCTGGTCTCGCATATCTTCTCTATTATCTTTTCAGTCGAAAACATCCGCACCCACAACCGATATCATGCAGCACATGAAACAATGCCTGATTTTACCCTTAATTTATGGCGAAAAAGCTTTTTAAGTTTGAGCGGGACAGCCAGGTTTTCCGGCGACCCTGCCAGGATGCAAATTGCCACAAAGCTCCGTGAAGGGGCCTTGAATCTTGATTTATATACTACCCGGAACAATTATTTAACAAGATGCAAAAAAACCGCTCATCCCTGCTGATAACAATTTTAATAGTTATTTCTATCCTTGCAGTATCAGGCTGCACCTCAGACACATCAACGACAGGCGAGATAGTTATCGGATACAACGGTGACCAGTCCGTGGGCCCCACGGCCGCTTTCGGAGTCTGGGGAAGGCAGGGCTTCCAGATCGCTGTTGACGAGATTAACGCAGCCGGAGGGATTCTTGGCAAGCAGATAAGGCCGATAATCCTTGACGACAAGAACAACTCAACACTCTCAATGGAAAATCTGGAGCAGCTCGTATCTGAGAAAGCCCTTGCGGCAATCGGGCCTTCGAGCAGCGCCATTGCAGTCTCGTGGCTGGATTATGCGCAAAACAATGAACTCATCGTAATAAACCACATTTCCGGAGCATCAGGGATAACAACCAAATTCTCGGACAGGCCGAGGAACTACATCTTCAGGATAGGGAACCAGGACATTGAGCAGGTCAGGCTGTTCGTGGCATGGGGAATTAAGGAGACGAACAACGGCAAGTTTGCCGTGATTTATGATTCAACACCATACGGCACACAAGGAGTAAAGGACGTGAGAGATGTGCTTGCAAGCTGGGGAAAGACCCCCGTCTTTACCCAATCATTCGACAGGGGAGAGTCCGTAGAGAACCTGACGAAGCTTTTGCAGGCTGCAAAGGACGCTGGTGCGAATGCAATAGTCTTCTATGCTCTCGTTGATTCGAATGCAGACCTCCTGAAAGCGCTGGACGATATCGAGGATTACGACCCTGTCCTGATAGGGACAACTGCCAATTCAGTGAGCCTGTGGGCTTTGGCAGGCAACCTGTCAACCAAGCTGGTCTTCACGTCTCCGATGAGCGCCGATTTCAATGACAATGCCCAGGTTCTCAACCAGAAAATAATAGACAAATACGGCCAGGCCCCTGCAATACTCTCTTCAGCAGCAAGCGGATATGATTCTGTCTATTTCCTGAAAGCAGCCATAGAGAAGGCCGGCACAACGGACAATGTAGGTGTCAGGGATGCAATGGAGAACCTTGACAGCGTCCAGGCCGTGATGAGGGTGTTCGATAACCCATTCAGCAGGCAGAACCATGAGCTCCTGAAAGCCACGGACGTCTTCCTGGCCCACTGGGTTGACGGGAAGATTGTCCTGCTGGACGAGGACGTTTCAACGCTGGAAATCAGGTAAAATATAAATAAGGACAATGAGAGGAGAATGGGGAAAAGGACACTGCCTGTGGCGCTGATAACGGTTGCAATTCTTTCCGTTCTGATTATCGTGATAATATATACCCCTGTGACAACCACGCACGCGACCACTTTCACGTTCACTGCTCCTGATGATGCCAAAATCTTTGTGCACAAATGGGAACCTACTATGGTCACGCCAATAGCAGCCGTGCAGATTATCCACGGAGCGGGCGAGCACAGCCTGCGCTATGAACGCTTTGCTGAGTTCCTCAACAAAGCAGGATATGTCGTTTATGCCGTGGACAATCGTGGACATGGCGAGACTGCGATGCTGTCAGGAAGCGGACTTGGGGTTGCAGGCGATGATGCCTGGAACAACATGGTTAAGGACGAGAAACAGCTTACTGACATAATCCAGGAAGATTATCCCGGCCTGCCGATTTTTCTTATCGGCCACAGCATGGGGTCACTTATAGCCCAGGATTATATGGAGCGCTGGGGCAATGGTTTGAATGGGGTTGTATTAACAGGGACAACTGGTTTCTCTCCGAATCTTAATGAGACGGTTGCCCTGGCAGAGCAACTCGCTCAGGGTAATTCCTCCCAAGAGCCATCACCCATCTTTCAACAGATGTTTGCCTCATTTAACGAGCAGTTTGCTCCTGGCGAGACAGGTTTTGAATGGCTCAGCCGTGACGATGCTGAGGTGCAGAAATACATCAATGACCCCCTGTGTGGCTTCACGTTCAGCAACAGCCTGATGCGTGACTTTATGAAAGGGCTTCAGGATATCTGGCAGCCGGAAAAGGAGGCCCTCATCCCCCATGACCTCCCCGTCCTTATGCTGTCAGGCAGCCTTGACCCGGCCAGCGGCAATACCGTGACGGTTATGATGCTCATAGGGCGATACGAATCAAATGGCATGCAAGAGCTGACCTATAAGTTTTATCCCGAGGCGCGCCACGAAATACTTAACGAAATAAACCGCGATGAGGTCCAGCAAGACATAGTTGATTGGCTGAATGGCCTGGTACAAAATGGCAGTTGACGAGATTAACGCAGCCGGAGGGATTCTTGGCAAGCAGATAAGACCCGTTATCCTTGATGATCAGGCAGACAAGAACATATCCAAGGCCAACATGGAGCAGCTCATATTTGAGGAAAATGCTGTTGCAGTAATAGGGCCTGCAAACAGCGCCAACGCCCTTTACTGGCTGGATCTTGCGCAGGATAATGAAATGATTGTTATCTCGCATATAGCTACTGCAACAGAAATAACAACAAGATTTGCAGACCGGCCAAGAAATTATATATTCAGGATATCCTCTTTAGACATTGAACAGACAAGGCTGTATGTTGCGTGGCTTATCAGAAAGACGAATAACGGGAAGATTGCTATTATTCACGACAATGCAGCATACGGCGAAAAAGGCGCAAAGGACGCGAGCGAGGTTCTGGCAAGTTGGGGAAAGACACCAGTTTATGTAGGGTCTTTTGAGGCAGGGGCTTCAGCGGAGGAGTATATTCCTTTAATTGAGTCTGCAAAAGAGGCTAGAGCAGATGGAATTGTTTTGTTTTGTTATCCAGAATCAACAGCAGAATTTTTGAGAGTATCAGAATATGTGGAAGATTACGATCCTGTCTTAGTCGGCCCAGCTGCTAATGCTGTGAAATTGTGGGAATTGGCTGGTCCATTATCAGGAAAAATGATATTTGCTGCTGGAGTAAGCTCTGATCTAAATGAAAGAACTGAAGAGCTTAACAAAAAATTGACTGATGAATATGGGACCTTGCCAGTATTTTCTACAGCAGCCCAGGCATATGATGCAGTTTATCTTCTAAAGGCTGCGATAGAGGATGCAGGAACCCTGGATAGAGTAGCAGTTAGAGATGCATTGGAGAATACTAGGGATGTTCAGGGTGTAATTAAAAATTACGGCAATGCATTCAGTAAAAGCGACCATGAGGGCATATCAGCAAGAGATATAAGCCTTTCACACTGGGTTGATGGGGAGACTGTTAGAATTGACGAAGACCTATCAGACCTGGAAATCCGCTAATGACCTTTTTAATGTTATAAGTTCATTGCCAAATAACCAGGTGGCAGGTAACATTAACGAATGCCATTTTCCTTGATTTATATACCAACCAAAACAATATTCTAAAGAGAATCGGATTGGTGGGTCAGCTATGGCAGGACATCCTAACTCGTGCTCGTTGTCAATAATCCCATATCCTTTCAGCCCAGCGGAGGCAGGCGCATAGGAGCATACCATGCCAGAAAAGACCGGGCCGATGAAATGGATTCTGGACTCGAAATTAAGGGTAAAGGTACTCCTTTTCATCATGCTGACGGTGATACCCTTCGTTCTCCTGATGCTCTTCATGCTGAATTCCGTGGGGCAGACCTCCCTCGAGGTTGAGGTAAAGGCACTTGACCAGACAACCCTCCTACTGAAGCAGGAACTGCTCAACAGCGTCAATGCAAAGGCAGAGATATTCGACCTTGCTTTCAAGAACATGATAGTTGACGTAGAGGACCTGAAAGAAAGCATCATTGAAGGCGACTTTGAGGACATCCTCCTGACAAGGTATTATTACAAGCACCAGGAGGTTTCGGCCATCTACTTCATCAACCAATCAGGGCACGTCTCAATCTCGCCCCAGGCCCATACAGAGAACGTTGACATATCCCGGATAGAGGAATTCAGCTTCCTAACGTCAGAAACCGGAAACAAGTTCGTGGGAAGATGGATCGGTCCTTACGATGGCTTCAAGGGAGTGTCAGACATTGCTGTAGAAATAATAACCTATGCATTGCCCGTATGGAAAGAAAACCAGTTCATCGGGGTGGTCTGCTTTGACATCCCCACAGGCAGCCTGTTCACGGAATTCGTCAACATTGATCCCTCAGAGTCTTCATACGCATTCATTGCCAAGAACAACGGCGATTTCATATCCTCCTCACAGAAGATATTCGATGACTTTGGAATAGAAACAGGAGAATCAAACATAATTGGCAGCAGCGTGATAACTGACCAGGGATTATCAGGCATCTTCACGTCAACCGGAAAGAAGGAGGGGACGTTCATGATAGAGGAAGATGCCGATCACACACAGCGGTTAGTGACCTTCTCGTCGATACCGTCCTTCGGGGGAAAGCTGTTCACGGTCTCCCCACTGGATGAGATAATACAGGTCCAGAAGGAAAAGGCAAGCGAGATACAGCTGGTCATCGGCAGCATTGCCATCAACGGAATCGTTTACATGATTATCATTTCAGTCGTGATATTCCTGGTTTCCTTCTACTTCTCAGACAATAGCATAATAAGGCCCGTTACCAGGCTGAAGGAGGGCATAGAGAACCTCGAGAAGACGGGTTTCGGCTCAAGGATACCTGTTATCAGCAGGGACGAGATAGGGGAGCTTACATTATCCTTCAATGAGATGTCAGCCAACCTAAAGGAGTCAAGGAAAAAGCTTGAGGATTACAGCAGGAACCTTGAGAAGAAGGTAAAAGAGAGGACAAAGGAACTGGAAGTCAAGGACAAGAAGCTGCTCAGCCAGAACGAGGAACTCAAGAGGCTGGACAAGGAGAAGGACGAGTTCATCTCCATTGCCGCCCACGAGCTGAAGACCCCGCTCACCAGCATAAAGGGCTTTGCACAGCTAATGCAGGACGACAGGGTCATGGGGGACAAGAAGAAGAGGAAGCACTACCTCGAGCTGGTCAACCAGAATACTGTCAGGCTCTACAACCTCATTCTGGACCTCGTCGATTCCTCAAGGCTGAGCCTCGGCAAGCTGAGCCTGGACGCGGCAGAGGTTGATACCAATAAGGTCTTCAACGACATCAGGGAGAACATGAGCATGGTGATAAAGGAGAAGGGCGTCAGACCCGTGTTCTCCATAGAGAAGGGCGTCCCCGCAATAAAGGCAGACCCCGAGAGGCTGATGCAGATAATCAGGAACCTGATAGTCAACGCTACCCATTTCACCCCCAAGGGAGGAACGATATCCCTCAGCGTCATGAAGAAGGATGATTTCGTCCAGTTCGATATATCAGACACAGGCGAGGGAATCCCCAAGGAAAAGCAGAAGCACATATTCTCCAGGTTTTACCAGGCAGATGCTTCCCTGACCAGAAAGGTCAAGGGCTCTGGCCTGGGCCTCTCGATATGCCAGGGCCTTGTCCAGCTCATGGGAGGGAAGATATGGTTCAAGTCAACGGAGGGGAGGGGAACAACTTTTTATTTCACGATACCGATATATAAAGGAGGTGCTAAAAGTGGCAAAAAGGATAATGGTAGTGGATGACGAGCCGGACACAATCGAGCTGACTAAGACCGTGCTGGAGATGAACGGTTTCAAGGTCGTCCCTTTCAGTGACGCAAAGGAAGCCCTGAACTCCCTAAAGAAAGGCCCCCTTCCTGACCTGATAGTGCTGGACATGAGGATGCCCCAGGTAAGTGGCCCTGATTTCTGCGAGAGGATAAGGGCAGACCCGAGGACAAAGAACCTGAAGATAGTCTTCTTCACAGCATCGAGCTTCAAGGAGGATGCAATAGTCAAGAAATACAGCGTTCTCGGCTACATCTTCAAGCCGTTCGACAACGACCAGCTCGTAAAGGACATAAACGGGTATCTGGGTAAATAAAAAACCCCCTTCAAAGGAACAATTGCCGGGAAAAAGGATTAACCCTTTAAATCTTTTCCCCATTCTCTTATAATAGCTACAGCAGGTGCATCTGGCATGGCAAGGAAGGACCCAGACCCGTATTCAAAGAAGGCGAAGGAAAAGGACAGGATACTAGTCATAACTGTGGACAGGGACGATGACATAGGCCACAAGACCAGCCTCAAAGGACCCCTTATGGGGAGGGATTCCCTCCTCAAGGCCGCCATGGAGCTCGGGCTCTCTGACCCCGGGGATTCTGACACCAATGCCATCTTCCAGGCAGTCAGGGTATATGACGGGATAAGGAAGAAATACAAATCAGAGGTCGCCGCCCTCACCGGAAACCGCTCGGTTGGGCTTCCTTCTGACAAGGAGATATCCAGCCAGCTGGACAAGGTCCTGTCCAGGTTCAAGGCGGATTTCGCCATAATCGTAACCGACGGGAGCGAGGACGAGCACGTGCTCCCGATAATACAGTCAAGGCTTCCAATCCTCTCTGTGGACAGGGTGATAGTCAAGCAGGCCCCGCAGCTGGAGTCCGGATACTACAAGCTCAAGGACTTCATAGAGGAGACCATGGAGAACCCCAAGTATTCACGCCTTATCTTCGGCATCCCTGCACTGGCAATCCTGATATACTCTGTCTTCGGGATGGATGGCTGGAGGGTCATACTCGCCGTGCTCGGCATATACCTCTTCATAAAGGGTTTCAGGCTCGACCATTACGTTTCTGCAGGCTTCGAGGAGCTCAGCACGTCATTCACTAGGAGGAGGTTCGCCTTCTTCTCCTACATAGTCTCCATAGTGGTCACGATACTGGCAACTGTAAGGGGTTATGACGCCGCAGCGAGCTGGTTCCACATAGGCCTCTTCGAGACAGCCTCCGCCTTTGTCGCATCCTCTGTATTCTACTATTACATGGCAGGCGGAATCTCCTGGGTAGGAAAGAGCATAACCACGAAAGACAGGTCAGGGAAGAGCATAGTAGCAGTAACGATATTCGGCTTCGCAATCTCCCTGGTAATCTACAACGCAGCGCAGCTCATAATAAAGCCAGACCTCTCGCTCTTCAACTTCATCTTCTCCATAGTCTTCGGCTTCGCCCTCATATTCGCAGCCATCCTGCTGGAATGGAAACGCTAATTTACCCAGAAAACCCTTTTATTATTTCAATCCCAATTAATGTTCATGGATAAAGATAATAAAATTCCCCTTCCACTGGACTTTTCAGAGGAACTCAGAAAATCAATTCCAGGGGGAAGCCACTACAAAACAGATGAACTTCTTGACCTCTTCATAGAAAAGAACGACCTTTCCCCAATAAAATCAAAAATAGATACCCGCGATGGGACAAGCGTCGTGCTTGAACGCGGCTCCCATTTCATACTAAAGAGCGAACCAGAGGGGGGTTTAGAGGGATTCCTTAACCCGAGACTTGAACGCTATATAGGACCTTCAGGAGATTCTCGTTATACCAGTGTAACAACCATCTACCGCCTTTCAGGAGAAATCGAAGGGATAGGGCACGTTGACCTGGAGGCCGAGATGTCAACAACTACTCACTACAGGATGAAGAAATCCGACCCGCCCTTTTTTACAGAGTATCCCGTTCGTGGAGGCGAACCAAGTATTTACAAAAATCGTAAAGACAATTACGACCTTTGGTTCGTAATAGAACCCCTAGGGGAACCAAAGGAAACCGGCCCGAAAGATGGCTCTGAGCAAATCTCACTCCACCTGTAAACGCTCACTCTTCATATCGTTTTTTTGGTAAAGCCTTTTGTAACCCACTCGGATAAGAAAACGGCATGTAGCAGCGGCGAATACGGCGGTTTCGTGAAATGTAAAAAGGTTTTAACTCTCACTTTGGCCTCAAACCCTCACTTTTTACAAAAACCAAAGTATACTCTATAATATATTATACAGAATACATCATATAATATATATTAAAGATATAGTCCATAATAAAGTATATTATACAAAATATATTAATCAAAACATCCATGAAAATCTATATCACGACACATGATGTTAGAACAATTAACATTTATATAACATAATGCTCATAAATATAAAGTGAGCTTTTATGATAGGTGATGTCCAGGAAAATAAAAACAGCATACTGGAAGAGCTTTTTCTTCGGGAGAAACCCGCCAGGATTCTCATGGGGATGAAGATATCCAAGGGGGGTTCTGTCTACGCCACCCTCCTCTCAAAGTCAGCCGACTGCACATATTCCCACACAATAAAGATACTCAACGCCTTCAACAGGCTCGGCATAGTCAGCTTCGAGAAGACGGGGAGGATAAAGAAGGTGATGCTAACCAACGATGGCTGGGACATCGCCCACAACCTCGAGGCAATGATAAAGAAGTTCGAGCAGATAGAGTCAGACGTCACGGAAGAGAAGCCCGAGAAGAAGTCCGAAGCCAAACCCACCAGGAAGGGCAAGAAGCAAACCTCAAAGTGAGGGTCAAACCTGCGCAAAAGCGGACCATTCCCCGTGTCCGTCCAAACATCCGATAGGCTCTATTGATATGGTTCTTGATAACATGTTCGGTTCATGGAGGCGCTGGAGAAAGCGAAGGAAATGGAAGAACCTGAAGACAGGGACAAATACCACAATAGGCAATGAGGTTTATATCCACTCCTCGGGCAAGGTTATAGTCGGGCACGATACCTGCATCTCTGACCGTGTCATCATTCATACGGCAACCCATGACTATAACAGGCTCCCGCTCAGGGAATCGGCAATACACAAGACCACCATCATCGGGAATCACGTATGGATAGGGACGGGCGCAATCATATTGCCGGGAATCAGGGTCAATGATTATGCCGTTGTGGGCGCCGGGAGCGTGGTCACAAAGGACGTGGAGCAGGGCTCGATAGTGGCCGGCAACCCGGCAAGGGTCCTGAAAAGAAGGCCGAATCCAAATTTCCCAGAAAGGGCAAGAAATAAACCCTAAAGTGAGACTTTTTCCCCGCATAAACGGGCATAGATTTAAAAGAATTAAGTCCTTATTGGTTATCATGGCTGATGACATTTTCTATAATGGCATGTATCTGGGAAGCGTTCACTATGCGGTTTATGCATCCGGACAGCTTCCTGGTGAAAGGGATGACCTGTTCCTGCGTCTTAATACACCGGGCTCTCTCCTATTACTAATGGGACTGTCCCCAGGGAGCGCATTGCGGGTAGGCGAAGAAGAAATGCCTCTCGAAGAATTTAAAAAAAATGTTCTTGGGAATGTCCGTGATATCAGTATTGTTCAGACAACCCCTGACGGAAAGAGAATTTATGTATAGTTCCGGAAAGGGATTTCTACCCTAAAAATCATCCCCAGACCTGACCTATTTGACTACAAACCACCCTGAAAAGAGGGATTTTCACGAGGGAATGCCTTGCATGATGTTGTTTTGCGGCTAAATGTCCGAAAATACATCTTATCGGACATAATTTATTAAGCAAAACGGGCATATTATATACATGGACAAGAAGAGATCCGAGCTCGTTCAGACCCTCATA
>Ga0307419_10000090_pt1 | contig 35012 bp, 32 predicted proteins | sample SalMarWE160230MG_2_FD_202512 | JGI IMG/M metagenome (GOLD analysis project Ga0307419, IMG submission 202512) | Salt marsh sediment microbial communities from the Plum Island Ecosystem LTER, Massachusetts, United States - WE1602-30 | ecosystem: Environmental > Aquatic > Marine > Intertidal zone... | reverse complement strand
TGACTGGCAGCCGCATAGCGGGGATGTCATTGAAGAAATAACCCTCACAATATATGTTAATGGTGTGGAATTTGTTTCATTAATGGGGACGCCGCTGAACCAGGATTGGTTGGCGGTAGGTTTCTTGATGAATGAGGGCATTATTGAAGACCAAGACGAGATCACAGATCTCAGGATAACACCTAACGGCTGCTGCATTGACGTCTGGCTTGATCATGATGTAGATCTTCCCCAAAAAATGGTCCTTACATCAGGGTGTGGAGGAGGGCTGACCCAGGAATATCCGCGGATCAAGATCGAGCCGCTCCAGGTTGGAATCAGGACGGTACCAGATTTGATTCTGACAGCATTTACACAACTGCAAACAAAAGACAGTCTTTATGCCCGGGCTCGCGGAGTTCACGCAGCAGGCTTGCTTGACCTAAAATCTGGGGAACTTCTCCAGGTGACCGAAGATATCGGCCGGCATAACACTATCGATAAACTTCATGGAGCTTGTCTGATGCAGGGCATCAAAACGGAAGACAGGGGGCTGATCACTACGGGTAGGATTTCTTCAGAAATGCTCCGCAAGGGTGCGTTTATGAGGTGTCCTATCATTGTATCCAGGACTTCTCCAACCTCGGCGGCGGTTGATCTGGCCCGGACCTGGCAGATTACTCTGATTGGATATGCCCGGCATGGAAAACTGCGGGTATACTGTAATCCAGAACGCCTGGGGTTTGAGTTAAAAAGAGATCTATAGCAGAATACTATTTTCAGGATCAAGGGCAGGAGAGGGAGTGTTCTATGAGTGAAATTAACATTGATGTGGGATTGATTGAACCCATTCTCCAGGAATTCCGGGATCAGAAAGGAGCGGTGATTCCAATTTTGCAGCGCACCCAGGATCTTTATGGATATCTGCCTGAAGATGCCATGCAGGAGATCTCAAAGAGAAGCGGCATTTCAATCAGCAAACTATATGGTGTGGCCACCTTTTATGCCCAGTTTAATCTCGAACCCCGGGGGCGGCATATCATCCAGATCTGTGATGGTACAGCCTGTCATGTAAAAGGAGCGCCCAAATTGGTTGGAGCTGTTGAGGATGAATTTAATCTCGAGGCAGGCGGCAGTGATCCAGATTTTGAATATACACTGGAAATTGTCTACTGCCTGGGGTCATGCGGCCTGGCGCCCATCGCCCTGGTGGATGGGCAGGTCTACGGAAATACCACTGCCGATTCCCTGGTGGAAAACATCAAGAAAATCGAGAAATAGTTAGTATAGGAGATTCCCTATGCCGGTGTTAAAGAACATCTCCGAATTGAATGATTTTCGGGAACAATCTAAATTGAAGTTATTAAACAGGGAAGATAACAAACTCACTATCATCCTTGGAATGGGTACCTGTGGAATTGCTGCAGGCGCAAATGAAGTTGCGGAAGCGGTTCGATCCGAACTCGAGAAACATAACCTTGATGCCGAAATTATTAACGTGGGCTGTATCGGGATGTGCCATAATGAACCCCTGCTGGATATTCAGCAGCCTGGCCAGCCCCGGATAACTTATTCAAATGTAAAACCGGGCATGGTCGGGAAGATCTTCGAAAAACACATCTTGAATGGTGAATTCAATAAACGCTGGATCTATGGGCAGCTTCCTGCCCGGGATGGGACAACCATTGAAGGAATTCCCACTTATGAAGAACTCCCTTTTTATAGCAAGCAGGTTCGGATCGCTCTTAAAAACTGCGGCATCATCGATCCAGAAAGCATTGAAGGATATCTGGCTTATGGTGGATATGGAGGTCTTGAAAAAGCCCTTTTCCAAATGAGCCCGGATGAAGTTATAGAGGAAGTAAAAGATTCGGGATTGCGCGGCCGGGGAGGAGCTGGTTTTCTGACCGGTTTAAAATGGGAGTTTTGCCAGAAAGCAAAAGGTTTTCCAAAATATGTCATCTGTAATGCAGATGAGGGAGATCCAGGTGCGTTTATGGATCGCTCAGTCCTCGAAGGGGATCCGCATGCTTTGCTGGAAGGTATGATCATTGCCGGATATGCCATCGGCGCTCCGGAAGGTTATATCTACTGCCGGGCGGAATATCCCCTGGCTATCGAGCGTTTAAAAATTGCCATCCAACAGGCCCATGAATATGGCCTGCTGGGAAATAATATCCTGGGTTCCGATTTTTCTTTTGACCTGAAAATCAAGGAAGGAGCAGGCGCTTTTGTGTGCGGCGAAGAAACCGCCCTGATCGCTTCCATTGAAGGACAACGGGGAGAACCGCGCCCCAGACCCCCATATCCCGCAGTTTCTGGATTATGGGGAAAGCCAACCAATGTCAATAATGTGAAATCCTATACAATGGCCAGTCAAATCTTGATCAAAGGTGCGGATTGGTTTAATCAGATCGGGACTAAAAAATCTACCGGCACTGCGGTCTTTGCCTTAACGGGGAAGATCAAGAATACGGGTTTGGTCGAAGTTCCCATGGGTATCACTCTGCGGGAGATCATCTATGATATTGGCGGCGGCATTCCTGACAAAAAGGAATTCAAAGCAGTCCAAACAGGCGGTCCCCTGGGTGGATGTCTGCCCGTGGCAGCTCTGGATACGTCAGTCGATTTTGATTCTTTGACCGCAGCCGGGGCCACCATGGGATCAGGGGGTATGATCGTTGTGGATCAGGACACATGTATGGTTGAATTCGCCCGCTATTTTTTGACCTTTGCCTCGGCAGAATCCTGCGGGAAATGTGTTCCCTGCCGCATCGGCGGCCAGCGGCTGCTAGAAGTGCTGACCCGAATTACCAATGGTGAGGGGACTCTGGAGGACCTGGACGAAATTGAGGATATATCGAAATATATGCGGGAAGGTTCATTATGCGCTTTGGGTCAGCTGACTCCAGGTCCAGTTATGGCTTCCCTTCGTTTCTTCCGGGAGGAATATGAAGCCCATATCAGCGAGAATTATTGTGAAGCTGGTGTATGCGCAGATATGTTCACTTATCAAATTGATGAAGATCGCTGTACTGGATGTGGATTATGCCTCAAGGCCTGCACCACCGAGGCAATTATTGGAGAGAAGAAAGTGGTCCATGTGATCGATCAATCACAATGTATCCAGTGCGGTGCTTGTTATGATGCATGCAATCTTGGTGCAATCCTTGTTAAACGAAAACATGAAATCACTGAGGTTGAAACAGTGTAAATAGAAGGAGATATCCAAGTTATGGGAACTCTAAACTTCATCATCGATGGAAAACAGATCCAGGCTGAACGGGGACAGACAGTCCTCCAGGCAGCCCGGGAAGCGGGGATCTATATTCCTGTTCTGTGTGATCATCCTGCCTTGCCCCCAGAAGGTGCCTGCCGAATCTGTCTGGTGGAAATTGAAGGTCAGCGGGCTTTGCATCCTGCCTGCACTTTTCCGGTTTCGGAGGGATTAACAGTAGATACCAACAACGAACGAGTGCGTTCAGCCAGGAAATTCAACCTGGAACTGCTGATATCCGACCATCCTCTGGATTGCATGACTTGTGAAGCGGCCGGAGATTGTCTGCTGCAGGACCTGGCTTATGAATACGATGTGTCTGAGGATCGCTTTCAGGGTACCAGACATCATTTTTCAGTTAATGATCCGAACCCATTCATTCAGGTAGACCGCAATAAATGCATCCTGTGCCGCCGCTGTGTGCGGGCTTGCAGTGAGATTAACGGTGTAGAGGCGATCAGCGTATTTTACCGGGGTTTCAGCGCTTATATCGGTTTTGGGGCGGATAGCTCCATGGAAAACAGCCCTTGCGAATTTTGCGGCAGCTGTGTGGCCGTGTGCCCGACCGGTGCCTTGTGGCCCAAACTATCTCTCCGAGAAGGCCGGCCCTGGCAGGTTGAGCGAGTACAGACCACCTGTCCCTATTGCGGCGTTGGCTGCCAGTTGATCCTGGAAGTGAAAGATAACAAAATCATCAAGGTGGATTCCGCCTGGGACGGTCCGTCCAATCACGGTTGGACTTGTGTAAAAGGGCGGTTTGGTTATGACTTTGTCCATCATCCCGATCGTTTAGAAAAACCAAGGGTCAGGAAATATCTCCTTGACGGAAAAAAGAAACCGACTGCCAGTAAACGAGACTCTGAAAAGGAAGGCAATCCCTGGCAGTGGGTGGAAGTGGAATGGGATGAAGTGCTGGGTATCACAGCGGAAAGAATGAACCAGGCCAGAGAAAAATACGGTCCTGACAGCTTGGGCTTTTTAACCTCCGCAAAATGCCTTAACGAAGAAAATTACCTGATGAATAAATTGGCCAGGCAGGCGATCGGCACAAACAGCCTTGATCACTGCGCCAGGCTTTGACACTCTTCTACTGTGGCCGGTCTGGCCACCGCTTTTGGATCTGGAGCGATGACAAATTCCATCGCTGATATCGCTGATGACGCTCTGGCTTACCTGGTAATAGGTTCCAATACCACGGAGCAGCATCCTGTGATCGGAATGCGATTGAGGCAGGCTGTCCGCCAACGCGGTGCCAAATTGATCGTCGCTGACCCCCGAAAGATCGATCTGACTGATTTTGCCGTTTTGCATTTGCGCCATAAACCAGGGACGGATATCGCTTTGGTGAATGGTTTGATGCAGATCATCCTTGCCAATGGCTGGGAAGATAAAGAGTTCATCAAGAACAGGACTGAAGGATTTGATGAAGTAAAAGTTGTATTGAAGGATTACACTCCGGAAAAAGTTTCCAAAATCACCGGTGTGTCTGTAGAGGATCTTACCGAAGCTGCCCGGATCCTGGGAGAAAACAAACCTGCCTCGGTTTTGTGGGCCATGGGAATCACCCAACATACAACTGGTGTTGGAAATGTGATGAGCCTGGCGAATTTGCAGATGCTGCTGGGTAATATGGGGGTCCCGGGTGGAGGGACGAATCCTCTCCGGGGACAAAACAACGTTCAGGGTGCCTGTGATCTTGGCGGGCTGCCTAATGTTTATTCCGGCTACCAGAAAGTGACTGATCCCGACATGCGGGAGAAATTTGCCAAGGCCTGGGGAGTTAGCCCAGAAGACCTGTCTCTGGATGTGGGTAAAACTGTGACCGAGATGATGCCGATGGCTGTGGATGGGGATCTGAAAGTCCTCTATGTTTTGGGAGAAGATCCGATCATGAGTGATCCTGATACCAGCCATATCCGCAAAGCGCTGGAAACTTGTGATCTGGTTGTCCTGCAGGAAATCTTCCCCTCCGAAACTGCGCCCTATGCGGATGTACTTTTACCAGGGGCCAGTTTTGCAGAGAAGGACGGCACTTTTACGAATACTGAACGCCGCATTCAAATGGTGCATAAAGCTGTAGAATCACCGGGATTAGCAAAGCCAGATTGGTGGATCATCTCAGAATTGGCTAAAAAGATCCTGGCCGCTGGCGATCGCAAAGTCCAGGATGCTGAATACAGCGGCTGGGATTATCATTGTGCAAATCAGATCATGGAAGAAATTGCTGCTTTGACGCCAATCTATGCGGGGGTAAGCCACCAGCGGCTGTTGAATGGAGAGACCCTGCAGTGGCCTGTGAAGGACGGGAATCATCCTGGCACACCCATCCTGCACGTGGGGCAATTCTCTCGTGGGAAAGGGCAGTTCAACCCCATTCAAAATGTGCCCCCGGCAGAGATGCCTGATAAGGAATATCCTATGATCCTGAGTACCGGGCGGGTTTTATTCCACTGGCATGGCGGCCAGATGACCCGCCGCTCAAAAGGTTTGCTTGAGATCTATCCTCATGCGCTGATCGAAGTAAATGATCTTGACGCGGAGAAGCTCGGTTTAAACGGAAATAAAAGAGTCCGTGTTTCATCCCGCCGGGGAAGCATTGAAGCGGAAGCTTTGGTTACCGATCGAGTACCTCCGGGTATGGTATATGCCAACTTCCATTTCCCAGAAGCCTCTGCTAACGAGTTAACCATTGCGGCGCTGGATCCTGTGGCCAAGATCCCTGAATATAAGGTCTGCGCAGTTCGGATAGAAGCGGCCTAAAACAGGAAAATCCTATAAAATAGCTGAAATAAAAAAAAGCTGCTTGATCCCACTAGGATCAGGCAGCTTTTTTTATTAGGCTGGAGATCTCCTAAACCAGGTCCTCCACTCTTTGTTTTCCCACACCACCAGGATTGGTGAGGCATTAAATATGGAAGAATATGTTCCAGAAAAGACACCGATTAGCAGAATTAGGACAAAATGGCGGATCGTGCTGCCTCCAAATAAAACCAGGGAGAGCAGGGTGATCATCACTGTCAGCTGGGTGTTAATTGAGCGGGCCATAGTTTGAACGATCGAAAGGTTCACAATAGTTTCATAGGGTTCTCTGCGGTTGAGTTTTTCGTTTTCGCGGATCCTGTCAAAAACGACGATTGAATCGTGTACAGAAAATCCGATCACGGTCAACAGGGCTGTCAAGAATAGAGAATCAGCTTCCCAGCCAAGGAAGTGGCCCAGAATAGCTTCAACGCCCAGGACCACGATGACATCATGGAGCATTGCTAGAATAGCAGCCACACCATAACGGAAAGCATGTTTCACGCCTCTAAAGGCGTAGGTGATGTAGACCATAATCCCCAGGGCAGCTAATCCAACTGCTCCGGCTGCTCGAGTAGCGACTTCTTTTCCGACAGTAGGCCCAACGCTTTCAAACCGATCCAACTCAATATCTGCGGTAAATTGGTCTTTGATTTCTGTCAGAATTGAGTTTAACATGCCCTCATCCATATCTTTAGTTCGGATGACCAGTTTATCGCCTCCAGCGGTTTGGACTTTGGCATCAGAGAAACCAAATCCCGATAAGATTTCAAAAACAGGAGCTGTTTCCGGGAGGGGGCTGTTGAAATGGATTTCAATCAGGCTGCCCCCTGTAAAATCTATGCCTGCCGGAAGTCCCCAAACCAGCAAAGCTAAAATCCCCGGAATGATCACAACCAAAGAGATCGCAAAATACAGGTAGCGGCGCTTGACAATATTTATCATAGATACCTCTTTACACACCAAACAGCTGATGTATTTTTGTTGTTTTAATATTATCCAGAATGAGATGGAGGAAAGTTCTGGTCGCGGTCACGGCAGTAAATAAACTGACCAGGACACCGATGGCCAGGGTCAGGGAAAACCCTTTAACAATACTGGCGCCGAAAGTGCTTCCAAACCAGAAAAGGATGGCTGAAGTAATTAAAGTTGAGGTATTCGAATCCCGGATGGAAGGCCAGGCTCGGTCCCAACCGAGTGATATTGCCTTATGGATAGAGTTACCTTTACGCAGTTCTTCCTTCATCCTTTCAAAAATAAGCACGTTGGCGTCGACAGCAACGCCGATGCTGAGCACAAAACCGGCAATGCCCGGCAGTGTTAAGGTAACCGGAATCCAGCGGTAGATAGCATAGGTCACCATTGCATACAGTATGAGAGCGATATCGGCGATGATACCCGGAAGGCGATAATACAGGGCCATAAAGAGCATGACAACAGCCATTCCAATTATCCCGGCCACCAGGCTTTTATCGAGTGAATCTTCTCCTAATGTCGGACCGATTGTTTCGGTTTGGACAACTTTCAAGGGAATAGGCAACGCTCCATAACGCAACTGGATTGCTAAATTGCTGGCGCTTTCATAGGTGAAATTCCCGCTGATAGATCCCTGTCCAGCAGTAATGGGTTCTTCAATTCGGGGAGCTGAGATCACGACATTGTCCAATACAATTGCCAGAAATTCCCCGGTATGTTGGGTTGTATAATCTCTGAAAATCTGGGATCCTTCCGGTGTCAACTCAAAGGCAACATGGTATCTGGCAAGGCTGTCCTTGGATACTCCAACCTGCTTGATTGAAGCCCCGGTCATGACTGTATGATATATCAGCCCCTCTGTTGTTGGACTGGCATTATCGGCTTGATCACTTGCGGTTTGAGTATCTGTGGTGATAGTAGTGTTGATCAGCTGGGAAACTTCCTGGGAGGACAGATCCCCAAAATCTACAAACTCTAATAAAGCTGTGTCCTTAATCGTGGTAAGGGCTTGTTCAGGGTCTCGCTGACCTGGTAGTTCGACGAGGATCCGGCGGTCTCCTGCGATCTGCACCACAGCCTCACTGACTCCTAGGCCATTAACACGGTCTTCGATAATCCGCCGAGCAGTCTCCATATTCTCAGAATTAACTTCTACATCAGGTGGTAAATCTGCTTCCAGCAGTGCCTGGACACCACCCACTAGATCTAGACCTAATTGGGTTTTGATGTCTTTGTCAAAATTGCCCAGGTGGATTCCCGGGTGATTGGGCAGATTGATATAGATCGACAGGGCAAACAGGATGAGTATTGGAATTATCCAGCGGCGATTTTTATTCATACGGTAGGCATTTCCTCCCGAGCCTTCAAAAAATGATCCAAATAATGCAGGATTGTCTTTCTTCGTATTAACTGACCAGGCAAGTTTATACTCCTTCTTAGCAAGAATGTCAAACTATTGCGTTGTATCGATCTAATCGTTTTTAACCTGGCATATGTTTTTGACCGGTATTTTATTGGTTGCCTTGAATCTCAACCGGATTAAGCTTTCTTTCATCCTTCAGATGGCTCTGGAGTCAATAACAAAACAATAGAGACCCAGGTCAGAATGATCCACCAACCCGCTTACTGTTTGTAATCCACTGGTTCCCAGGCTGATAAAATTCCGTTGGGTGAAAATTAATTTACAGGCATCGATTTACCTCTCAACCGCATGACACTCATGGCAGTAATGAGATTCCTGCAGTTCTGGATCCTGGCCGCAGTTTGTACCAGCTACTGGTCGAAAAACAAACTGCTGCCCAGTAGCTTTTCCAAAGAGTTCGTATGTTCCATCTGGTAATCTGCGTATATTCCAGAGGGGCTCTCCTTTCTCGGTTTCAAGGATCGTATCACCGATTTTTAAGTCGATGACCGGATTTAAAGCCGCATATCCCAGAGCTGGATCATTCCCGTTTTCTATGGTGTGGATTTTTGGTAAATCTGAAAGCGTTCCATGGCAGGTTAGGCATTGCACGTATTGGATCTCTGCCTGGTTGTTATGAATGTCGCCATCTCCCATAGCTTCGAATCGAGTGTGGCAATCGATGCAGTCTAAAGTGTATTCGCAGCGCACAAATTGGGCAATTGGCTGATAATATTCGTGAAACCTGCCTGTATATTGATCCTCTCGCTGATGGAATTTCATATCCAGCAGACTGTAATTTCCCCTGTTGTGACAGGTATTGCATTGTGTATAAGGCATGGCGGTAGTGAGCGAGTGCGTTTCTTCTCCCTCGGAATTCAGGGGCGAATGGCAGGCTGCGCAGCCAGTAAATCTGGAAAAATCCTCATCAGGGAGGGGATTGGCAGATAGATGGCAATATAGACAATTATCTGCAAAGGATATCAGACTCGATTGTGTTTCTTGCGCTGGATTAAAAGCTGACAGCGATGAGATTTGTGTTGCTGATTGGTGATCTTTTATGGCCAGGATGCCCATCTGGGCCTTGAGGTCTTGCTGGGCACCAAAGGAATACCTGACGCTGGCGATGGCACCGGCATAGGTAGTCTGGATGCTGGTTAACACCCTTTGAATGTGATTGAGATCGTCCGTTTCAGGACCGCTGTGACAGGCATCTCCACCGCAGGATTGCTCCACAACCATTAAATCTGATGGGTTCTTTCCGCCCCTCATCGTGCTGTGGGCCAGGGATGGATCAAGAGCCAATCTTTGACCCCCGTGGCAAATCACACAACCGAAGACTTCTACTGGATGAGAGCTGCTGATTTCGGGTAATTCTTGATGACAGGTCAAGCAGTATTCGACATTTCCAGACATGGACGGGATTAACTCGATTGGATCTGGTCGCCGGTTTTCAAGCCAGATCAAAAAGAATAATCCCAAGAGAAAAATCAAGGAAGCCGCAAATCGCTTTTCCATAAAATTAAAGTGCTCTGATGGTCAGAATCAATATGATCACTACAACCAAAATTACAGTAACCTGTGCAAGCCTACCGCTGGGGGCAAACCAATTACCAGCCTCCCGGGCATCTGGCCGGGGGAAAATATATGGAGTTACCGCTAGAATCCCAAAGAATAATAAAGGAATGAGTACCCCGAATATAAGCGGGTTTCCGTAACGAAGCAGTTCCTGGATCCAGAGAAAGAACCAGGGAGCTTTAATTAACAAGGGGCTGAGGAATGCATCCGTAATCGGTGGTCCAATAGGAGCCGGGAACAAACCTGAAAGCAATATCAAGAATATCCCTCCGTAAAACATTGCCAGGACCTCGAGGTTAACCAGCTCGAATCGAGAAATCCGTGACGATTTCTGATTTGGTTTTGGGGGAGGTGCAGCAATACCCCCATCCCGCCTGACGCGAAATATGTGCCAGATCACCAATCCGCTAGCGATTAAAGCAAGCCCATAACAATGCCAGGCAAAAAAGCGGAGCAGGGTTATATTTCCCGGTTGGGGTCCGCCAACCACGAATCCGTAGATACTTTCCCCTATCAAGGGTATGGTTTTTATAAGGTTTGTCCCGGTAATCAAAGCCCACTGGATACCAATATCCCAGCGAAGAATATAACCGGAAAAATCCAGCAGGACTGCCAGAACAAACAATCCGGTTCCCAGTAAATAATTAAATCTGCGTGGTGGTGCATAGGCTCCGGTAAAGATGACCCTGAGGAAATGAAGCCCGGTGATGATCAATAACAACTGACCAGCCCAAAAATGAAGATTGCGGATAAACCCGCCCAGGGGGACAAGGTAGGTGATAGTCTGGACAGATAAAGCCGCCTGGTCTGTGGTTGGAATATAATAAAACATTTCCAGAATACCAGAGACTCCCAATACAATTGATAAAAATACTGCCAACCCGCCAGTTCCAAATGTGTAACTGAAACGGGCCTGTCTTTGGGGTATTGTTGTTGGATGCAGGTGGTGAAAAAAAGATGGACGAGGCATTGTGATGCGGATTTCCTCGATGCGCTGGATCAATATTATTTTAAGGAGTGACCTTGTACCGAATAATAAGAAAAACCGGCACAGGCCTTACAAAGGACCTTTCCGTTTTGGAGTACCTCTCGCTGGTTCATGATTTCTTCCCCACAAATTTGGCAATTGGTCCGTAGACCAGCTTTGCTGATGATGTCACTGATCGGTGTACAAAGATCAACCTGCTGTTGGGAAAAAAGCAATTCATCGGGAATCAACTGATATCCTACCAATTGGGTCTGCCATCGGCTTTCCTCATCAGGCGCATAGACCTTCGCGAGGGAACGGATTTCGGATTGAGGAGCAAGGCGAATGCATTCTCCTGTGATAGTATCCACGAAGGTTGCGGCTACTTTTCCAAAATCGTTTACACGGAGTGTTCGCCGTCCAACCCAACATCCCGTTGCCGCACTGATTCCACTTGCAAAACAACCATCAGTTTCAACAATGGTCAGGAGCCGTTTATCTATTTGAGGAAGTTCGAGGTCCAGCAAGGTACCAGCAAACATTCCCATTCGGACCCCGAGTACTTGTCGCGGACAGACACCTAAGTGCCAGGAAACCGATTCGGATAACAACTTCTCAAACTTTTCAGTAGCAATTATTTTTAACATAGGCATCATTTATTACATAAGGGTTAATAGGTCGTATTATTCAACACCCCCTTCTGAAATTTCAGCAGAAGGGAGAGTTTTAATACGCTTTTCGGTTTCCTCAAAAATGGGGAAGTAAAGAGAAACCAGTGTGAATACCAGGATAACTCCAGACAGCACTCCTGCCAGAATTATTACCTCTGCTGCGGTCGGGATGTATGTATATCCTTCCACAGGTTTCATCCCCCACCAGGATGAATTAAAACGGTTGAAGGATATACCAAGGATCAGGCATGTGGCGCTGACAAGTGAACCAAATCGGCTCTGACGGATTTTTCGGATCGAAAAAAGAACTATCGGAAGGATTACTCCAATCATTAATTCGAGTATAAACAGAACACTGTATTTTCCGCTGCTGAAAACAAGGTTTTGTTCATTGGTTGCGAATAACTCTCCAATTTTGGCAGCCAGGTAAATACCCATTATCCAGGGGATAAAACGTCCCAGTTTTTCAACAAGTTTTTGGTTCAGACTGCGTCCAAAGACCCAGTAGCTGACAGTTGACCCTGCGATGACCATGGCCACTCCTGATCCGATCGATGAAATCCAAAAGAAAACTGGCAATATCATCGAATACCACAATGGATGCAGTCGGTTTGACATGACGATAAAGAGTGTGCCCAGGGATGATTGATGAAGCGTTGACAGAGTTACTCCTGCAATTACCATCGGGATAGTCAGCTTCTTTATGATTCGATTTAATCTCTGAAAACGCTGATGTTTCAGGAAGACAGGGCTGAGCTCATATACCAAGACAGTTGAGTAAAGCAAAATACACCAGCTTACTTCAAAAAGGGCAGAATGAAGATTGGGATAAATCACAAAGTGGTAGAAACGGTCCCAACGTCCCAGGTCCATAAATAATATCACCAGTACAGAGGTATACCCGACTAAACCGGTTAATACTGTCGGGTAGACTGCAGGATGAAACTCTTTCTTCTGTAAAATATAAACGATAGCGGCCAGGGTAAATGCGCCTCCTGAAAAAGCGACCATAGAGAGGTCAAAACTAATCCATATACCCCATGGATACCCTTTATTGAGATTGGTAGTGGCGCCTAATCCCGCATACAGGCGGTAAAGCATTGTCAGGCCGCCAACTGCAACAATCAAAGCCAGAATGAAAACCGCTTTGGGCATTTTGCGCAGTTCCCCGGTTAATTTCTGGATCATGATTGATTCTCCTTCGTCTCTTCAGTGGTTTCATCGTGTTTGTGGTGGGCACTTCCGAAATGTTTAATGGCAAGGAAAATGCCACTCAATGTCAGAGCTGTTACCCCGGCGACAGTTGGAGTGGTATGAGTTACCTGGCGGTTTGAATAGGCAGTGGAATGGGTTCCAACGCAGGGGAAGCAGAGCTCATCACAGGATATGGGAGACAGGTAAAGAGAGGATGTGCCCCCGTTCTCGTTTTCTCCATAGATGTGGTCACATAGATCCGGGTTCTCCACCATTCTTTTCCTGGCTAATTGGAGCATTTCTTCTCGGGTGCCAAACTGGATTGCGCCGGTAAGACAGGTGGCCGCGCAAGCAGGCTCTAGCCCCCGGTGTAATCGGTCTTCACACATATCACATTTCACGATCAGGGGCAGTTGTTCAGCGAGATTCATATTGGGTACTTCAAAGGGACAGGCATACATGCAGTACCGGCATCCTATGCAGCGGTGAGCATCATATACCACGATGCCATCTTCGTTTCTCTGGAGTGCGCCAACCGTACAAGCAGATACACAGGACGGATCATCACAATGCATGCAATGAAACGGTGCCGTGAATTGGGCTAAATCCGGGAAAGTGCCCATAACACCTGTCCCTTTCATCCAGATCCGTGTGCTCGACATAGAGACATTATGTTCTGCGCTGCAAGCCACCATACAAGATCGGCAGTCAATACAAAGAGATGCATCGATCAGGAATCCATATTTGCCTTTTTGTATATTTTCTGACATCGTGATCAATCCTCTTTTTGGATTTTCTCTTTTCTGATGGTTACACAGGTTTGGCTCAGAGCCTGCCCGCCGCTGATGGGGTCCGTGAAAGTGACGTGCAATTCTGAATCGCTGGCGCCGTTGGCATATGCTGTCCTTAAACCTTTGGAACGATGGCCATAACCAAAAGCCATAAAAGCGCAATCAGAGCGGATTGCTTCAGTAACCAGGGCCTGAACTACAACCTCTCCCACAGGGCTTGTCACCCGGACATAATCATCTGTCTTTATATTTCGCTCCGCTGCAGTTGATGTGTGCAGCCAAATCCGGGGTTTGTCCTCATATTTGTGAAGGAGTTGATTGTTTTGAGTGGCTGACTGTGTGTGCTGTCCCACTTTACCCGATAACAAATAAAGTTCACCCTCTGCGGGAAGAGGGGGGTCTTCCCAGGTGGGCCAGGGTGAGAAACCGGCTCGCTCCAAGGTCTCAGAATAGATTTCAATCTTTCCGGTTGGTGTGTTAAAAACGATTTCTTTCCCGTTACCCGGCGCGGTTTCAGGTTTAATAACCCCGTTTTTTGATAGGGTGTCGAGCGATGCGCCCAGCGGCGCTAATTGCTGGCGAAGATAATCTTGTTCGTCCTGGTATTGGAAGTATTCATCCAGCCCCAGACGTTTACCAAGTTCTTTGTAAATCCAGAGTGCAGAATGGGTATCACCCTGGGGTTCAATGACTGGCTGGCGGATAAATACTTCATCACCTACTACATGCAGCGGATCATAGCGTTCCAGGTAGGAACTTTCAGGCAGTACCACGTCAGCATACCAGGAAGTATCGTTCATGATCACATCAACAACGGCAATGAAATCCATTTTTTCCATTGCCCGTAAGGTGCGGTTGCGATCGGGTATGGACTGGACTGGATTTTGACGTGAGACAAACCAGCCATGGGCCTGATAAGGCTCCCCGCTAAGAATGGCTTCTCGCATCTCCTGGAAAACACCAAGTTTAAAAGGTACCAGGGGGTACTTCCAGGGAACGCCGTCCAATCTCTTAGCAGCTGTGCGGGGATAAGCTGGTTGGGATGGTTTTCCCAAACGAACGCTGCTGGCTTCCGGGCTTTCTGCTCCCAGGCATCCACCTGGTGTCAGAATATTCCCGCTGAGTGCGTTTAAGGTTGCGATAGCGCGTTCAGTTTGGAATGAATTGACGAAATTTGAGGTCCGCCAACCAGGATGAGCCATCGCGTTTTGTTTGGCGGCGGCATATTCACGAGCAATTCGATCAATGGTTGCGGCGGGGACACCAGTGATTCCCTCTGCCCATTCAGGAGTATATTTCTGAAATACTTCCGGCATTTCATCACAGTGGTCTACATATTGGCGGACAAACTCGCAGTCAGCCAATTCTTCACTGACAATTACCTGGATCATGGCCAATAAAAAGGCCGCATCAGTACCGGGCCGGATGGGTATCCACTCCTCGGCTTTTGCAGCTGTTTTGGTAAAACGTGGATCCAGGTAGACAAGCTTGGCTCCGCGCTTGATGGCGTGGATCAGCTCGCCTGTTTCAGAGGTGGAAATCGCTTCGGCAAGATTACGACCAGTAAGCAGGATAAAGTCCACGTCATCGTAATTCCGGCTAGGTTCCTCAATCCCATAGGTTAGAAGAAACGCAGTAACCATCGAGTTAAAACACAAACTTCGCTGAGTACCATAGTTCGGGGAGCCGTAAGCGTAGAGCAAATTCTCAAATTGTGTTTGAGAGAGATTGTGAGTAGAAGAGAAGATCATTGCTTCAGGACCATATTGGTTTTTTATAGAAAGCATCTTCTCGGCAGTAATATCCAGGGCTTCATCCCAGGACGTTTTGCGGAATTTCCCTTCCCCGCGTTTGCCTACCCGCACCAGGGGCTGAAGAACCCGATCGGGATCGTAGGTTGTCATCAGGCCAGATTGGCCTCGAGCGCATAACCGGCCTTTGGAATGCGGATGATCAGGATTTCCTTCCAACTTAACCACTCGTCCATTTTGTACTTTGGCTAAAACACCACAGCGCCAAACACACATCTCACAGAGAGTGTGTATATAGCCATTACCTTGGGAATCGATGAAACCTGATTTAGCAGCAGACGAAATTACTTCAGGAGGTATAAACGAGCCTAAAGCCAATGCCCCTGCAGTATTTCCGGTAATCTTTAAGAAATCTCGGCGAGAAATATTATTGTTCATGACCTGTCTCTTTGAGCATAATTAATCCATTATCTTATTCAAGGTCTTTCTTGCGCTGCATACCGGCCCGATCAATCAGATAAAACAGTAATAGAGCCATCAGGGAGAACAGGAGAATGAATAAAAATGGACTGACATTCCATAATTCTGGGATGACGATATTTCCGTAATTCGCAAAAGCAGAAATTTTTGGAAAGATTTGTTGATAGGTCAGGCCATAAATCACTGCGCCTGCGAGAAATCCAAGTAAACCAGGGATAATATAATCTATTTTTCCTTCACCGCACCCGGCGGCGCATGTACCCGGTCAATACCCGGTAAGGGCCATTCCTATGCCGAATATCAAACCGCCAACAAGATTGCCAACCAGGTAAGTTGAGGGGACATTTGGAAAAGAAATCCAGCCCAATCCGCGAAGTAAGTAGAGTCCACTCATGGCCACTACCAGTGCTGTCATCATAAACTTGAGGACGGCCAGATCGGTAAAACGAAAGACATTTACAATTTTATGGTATTTGGTCAATCCTGCTTTGTTGAGCGATAGGCCAAATAGAAGACCTAAAAATATGGGGGCTATGATCGACATATTTAGTACCTCTTCCTATATACTAATTTGGCTGTCAGTATCCCGGAGGCAAACATCCCCATAATAAAAATGAATGCACTCGGTGCTAATAACATTCCCCCTGATATGGCCAGGCCGCTGGTGCAGCCCCCTGCTATACCTGAACCATATTCCAGAACAATAGCTCCCAGGAAAGCGATGATCCAGCGTTTCCACCGTTGGGGACCAAATATCACCTTCCATTGTGCGTCATCGTTATCCCGAAGTTTGAGGGTTTTACTGGAGGCAGCTCCAACCATTCCACCGAAGAATACACCAATCAGCAGTAAAACCCCCCAGGTTAGCCCTGGCGGCATTACATAATTGAAATAAATATTGTCAAATAAGTCTGGAGCCAACGCCTGGCCAATCAGACCGGCCAGATTCTCAAAAGCTCCTGACGCACCAAGCAGATTATCTGCCAGGAGAACTGCCAGGATACCGACAATACCCAGAAGGATTCCTGCCGTATAAGGGGACCATAACTCTTTAGAGAATTGAGCTTGCAACCATTTCATTGTATTGACCTCCTGTGTTTAATCGTCAATATCAGCCACGGCCTTGAATACCTTGGCAGCTTTTTTGGGTTTCTTAAGTAATTTCTTTAGGGCCTGGCGGCCTTTTAGATCGATTTTCTCGATCAATGGCAGCAATGCTACATTCTCGGGTTCAAACCCATCAATCGATTCTGGAATTGGTTTTGTGGAAATTGTCAACCAGCCTTCGTTGAGGGCTACAAATAATCCACCACCAAAAACTAAAGCGAATATAAAAATGCCAAGAATTAGATTGCCAGCATTGAGGTCTCGAATACCAAGAACGGTCCCCTCATATTGATTTGTATAATCAATCAGATCTTCCTCGTCGTAATAAATAGCAGTATCCATATCACAATCATTTGTCGATGAGGAGGTTTGGGCGGGTTGGGGTTCCGCTGCTGCAGAATCTGATCCTGTAGTACTTGTTGTCTGGTCTCCAAGCTGTACTCCCAGTGTGCTGGCGTAGCCCTGGGCTAATTCCAGGTAATTATCATGACAGGTGGAACAGGCGACTTCTACGTTTGAGAGTGGGGCCATCATGCCGCGATGGGCTTCTTCTTTAACAGGGCTTTGTACGTTCCCGGCATGGCAGAATTCACAGAAATCACCAAAGGCATGTGGCTGGTGCCAAGTCGTCCCATCCTGGTTAACAGGATCGTTGCCCTGTACTTCGTGGCAATTTTTGCAGGAGGAGGCCTGAGAGCCACACTGGGCTTTTACGTGCTGCGGACTTTCAAATAGGAATAACAATAAAAACAAGCTAAGAAATCCAACAAGCGGTATCAGGGGATTTATTTTTTTAATTGACATCATTTCCTTCCAAGAGTGATAACTGAGTGGAATAATTAGGGGTTGTTCTCTTGAAATCTATCCATGATTTCTGCTTTATACGCAATTCCATCACGCAAGACAGCTCTTAACAGATTCAACGCTTGAATTAAACGGTCATCCACCAGGGTGTAAACAACGTTTTTTCCTTCCCGTGTGGTTTGAACAATGCCCCTGTCTCGCAGTATCTTTAAATGACGAGAAATTGTTGGTTGAGGGATATCTAAATCAAGGCCTAAATCAGTTACGTTGGTGGGTTTTTCATCAAGGGCATACAGGATCAGGATCCGGGTGGCATCGGCCAAAGCGTAACATAAATCGGCCTCCAGTTGTGATACTTCTTGTCGTAATGTTTGTGAGATCATTCGGTTATCCGCCTATTTTAATATTCGTATAAGTGCATATGATGAAATAAATCATATTACCAAAAATGATTATTACTAGTGATTATTGTCACAAATAAATATCCGAGACGAAAGTATCACATAATAAATGGTATAAATGCAGTCAATTACTGATTAGATCTGCTGCTGCCGATCGAAAGCCATTCTATGGAATTTTGATCCAGGTAGTGAAAAATCCAATCATTATTTGCGGGCTTGGAAAAGGATATTAATTAAGCGGGTGTAACAAGGTCGTGACGCATATGTTACAGTCAAGATGATTCTCAAATCCATATCTCCTGACGGAAGAGCTGAATTTTATTTGTTATTCTCACGGTAAAATAACGTAAAAATATCATGATCTCCTTTGCTGAAGCTTTCAAACATGTTGCTCAAATAAGCCCGCTCTGCTCGGAAAAAATTGATCTATCATTTGGATCTGGCCGTGTGGTTGCTGATGATTTAATTTCAACAATTGATTGCCCCTCCCTTGATGTTTCCCTGAAGGACGGTTTTGCCGTCATTTCTTCCGATCTTAAGAACGCTTCTCCCGATAACCTTATTACTCTCCAGCTGATCGGTATGGTCACTGCAGGTGAACGGTGGGAGGGAGAAATCAAATCGGGCCAAGCCTTGCGAATATTGAGTGGTGCACCTATCCCTCAAGGAGCTGACGCTGTAATCTCTGAGGAATTCACGTCACAATCAAACCGATTGATCATGGCATTTAATGATGCTGGACCTGGACGAAATATCTTGTCCGCGGGGAGTGATGTCAAAGCCGGCAAAATACTGGTCCCAAAGGGAACCACCCTTTATCCTCCAAAGATTGGATTATTAGCTGCTGCCGGTTTTACTAAAATCCCGGTTATTAAGCGTCCCCGCGTGGCTATTCTAGCCACTGGAGATGAAGTAATTGCTCCTGGAGAACCCTTATTGGTTGGAAAACTTTATGCCAGCAACCTGGTTACTCTGGCTGCCTGGTGTCAATTATTTGGATTTGATCCAAAGACCCGGGTTGTCAAAGACAATGAGATTACGATTCGGCAGTCCATCACTGATCTTCTAGGAGAGTGTGATGCCCTCTTAACCAGCGGGGGAGCTTGGAGTGGAGAACACGACCTGGTTGTGAAAATATTGGCTGAGTTGGGTTGGCAAAAGGTCTTCCATCGTGTTCGGATGGGACCTGGAAAAGCGGTTGGGTTTGGCCATCTTGAAAACAAACCGGTGTTTTGTCTTCCCGGCGGACCTCCTTCCAACCATATGGCATTTTTACAGCTGGCATTACCGGGTCTGCAAAAGATGGCAGGTAGTACTAAGCCGGGTCTTCCTCTCCAGAAAGTGCGCATCGGAGAGAGTATCTCGGGACAAAAAGACTGGACTCAATTTATCCATGGAACCATCAACGAAGAATCTGGTGAATTTGAGTTTTATCCAATTCGTCAAATTAGCCGTCTACAGATGTTATCGAATACAGAAGGGATCGTGAAAATTCCCGAAGGCCAAACATCGCTTAAGAAAGGAGATTTTACCCTGGTCCAAAAATTATTCTGGTAATGCTCCTAAACCGCCAGAAGACAAATCAGCTAAGATCCCGGAATACGAGGTCAGGGCAATAAAAGCTGAAGCTGCCTGATAAGACAAACTTAAATATTAAATAAAGGACATTAGAGATCGTTAATGTCCTTTATTTTTTTCCCAAACATCATCAGATACTGCCTGATTTGGACTAAACGATCCAGGGTTGCTTCTTGTCACAAATCTGTCACGCTTTTCTCATGAATTTTATAATCTCTTCTTGTTAAAATATTCACAAGCGATTCCCCTACTATCCTTTCTCAAACTAGGAGCATATGATGTCTAAAATCCTGATTGTTGATGATGATCCTGATTTTTTGAATGCAACCCGGATATTGATGGAACATGAAGGACACCAGGTGAAAAGTGCCACAGGGGGGAAACAAGGTTTTGAAGAAATTTTAGAGGAAAATCCAGACCTGGTTATTCTTGATGTGATGATGGAATCTGTTCTGGAAGGAGTCTCTGTTTCTCGCAAGATGCACGCCAACCCCGCTACCTGTGATATACCGATCATGATGGTCACAGCCATCGCCCGCACTGATTATGCCGCACTGTTCCCAACCGATGAATACATCTACATTGATGCCTTTTTAAGCAAGCCGGTTGATCCAACCATGATGGTAAAAAAAGTCCGAAGGGTGCTGGCATAGATTTCTCCGGTAATCCTGCTCAAAGTGGGGATGGTAATGGAATGCCCAACGGAACAGGCAGGTAAAAAGCCTAGATTGGATTTCTCTTATGATGAATAATGGTTCGAGCCAGCAGACCAAACTTCTCGCTGCACTGTATCTTGCTCAGGAACAATATGGCTGGTTAAGCCCTGAAGCTATTGAACGGGTTTCCACTCGATTAAATATTCAGCCGGGGCAGGTTTTATCCTCGGCTAGTTTTTATACTTTGTTTAAACTAAAGCCGCAGGGAACCTACATCATCCAGATTTGTGAAGGGTTATCTTGTTATCTGGTTGGGGGTGCGGAACCATTAATCGAGCACCTGAGCGCTCGGTTGGGGATCAAGCCGGGAGAAACCTCAGCCGACGGACATTTTTCTCTGGAAGTAGTCCAGTGTCTGGCGGCCTGCGGCTCTGCGCCGGCACTCCGGGTTAATGATGATCTTTATGAAAATATGACCCTGGAAGAAATTGATGATCTGATAGATCAGCTAAAGACAGGGGAATTTTGATGGATAGAGATTTACCGGATCCCCAATATGCTTATCTACCCGTTTTAACCAAAAATATAAACAATGAAGGTTCTGAACGAATTCAAGTTTACCTTGAATCTGGCGGCTACCTAGCTGCCAGAAAAGCCCTGGAAATGGAGCCGGCCGAGGTGATTGATCAGGTGAAACGCTCTGGCTTACGGGGTCGGGGAGGTGCCGGTTTTCCAACCGGGGAGAAATGGGGATTCATGCCCCGGGAAACCAGCGTCCAAAAGATCCTTGCTGTGAACACAGATGAAGGGGAACCGGGGACGTTCAAAGACCGTGAGATCGTCGAGCAGGATCCCCACCAGGTAATAGAAGGAGTGCTGATTGCGGCCTATGCCGTCGGGGCTACCCGGGCTTATGTGTATATCAGAGGGGAATTTTTCCTGGGTGTAAAACGGTGGATCAAGGCCATAGCAGATGCATATGAATTTGGATTCCTGGGTGAAGATATTCTCGGGTCTGGTTTCAATCTGGATATGTCCGTTCACAGGGGTGCAGGAGCTTATATCTGCGGCGAGGAAACAGCGATGCTGGAATCCCTTGAGGGGAAACGCGGTACCCCGCGTTTAAAACCACCCTATCCGGCTACCAAGGGATTATTTGGATTACCAACTCTGGTTCAGAATATTGAAACCCTGGCATGTATTCCCCATATCATCCGCTATGGACCAGAATGGTTTTCAAAGATCGGGACAGAGCAGAGCACTGGACCGAAAATTTTTTCAGTAAGTGGGAATGTGCGAACACCGGGAAATTTCGAACTGCCGATGGGGATTTCCTTGAGAGAGATAATAGATGGATATGCCGGCGGTGTGCCTGGCGGAAAAAAGCTAAAAGCTGTTATCCCGGGAGGTGTATCAACCCCCATCCTACCTGTCGATGCCCTGGATGTTCGAATGAGTTTTGAAGACCTGGCCGCCGCAGGATCCGCGTTGGGAACCGGGGCGGTGATCGTTATAGACGAGACTGTTTGCATGGTTGAGGTGGCGAGGAGATTGAGTAAATTCTTCGCTCACGAATCCTGTGGTTTATGTACACCCTGCCGGATAGGTTCCAGACGGATCTTTGAGATCCTTGAAAGGATAGAAAACGGAGCGGGAAGACCGGATGATGTTGATTTGCTGCTGGACTTGGTGGAAGGAATTGACGGACGTACGTTCTGCCCGATGGGCTCGGCTCTGGTTAACCCGGTCCGGTCTGCTATCAAGCACTTCCGGACAGAATTTGATTATCACATTACTCATAAAACATGCCTGGTGGCATCTTAGACTCCTGGAAAAGAGGATGAACCATGAAGAGAATATTGATCATTGATGATGACCCTGATTTTATCCAGGCGACTCAAATGGTTTTGGAAAGGCAGGGCTATTCCGTAGGCAGCGCCGGAGGAGGAAAGGCGGGGTATCAAAAAACTAAGAGCGAAAAGCCAGAGTTGATCATACTGGATGTGATGATGGATTCGGTCCTCGATGGAGTGACTTTCAGCCGCAAGGTGCAGGCTGACGAGCTGCTTAAAGACATCCCGATTATCATGGTCACTTCGATAGCCAATACCGATTATGCTGAGTTATTTCCTACAGACGAATATATTCCAGTTGATGCATTCCTCAGCAAACCCATAGATCCGGACAAGCTGGTTAAGAAGGTTAAATCAATCCTGGGCAAGATCGTTGTTTGAGCCATCCAAACCATGAAAACCCTTCTGAAAAAACTGAAAGACCTCTTCGATGGACCCTTCCAGGCTGCGCTGATATTTTCTTTCACCATGGTTGCAGCCCTCACAATCGGGATCGGGACCTTTGTGATCTCTCGGACGATTTCGGCCTATCTGGCCGAGGCTATGGATGAACGTGTTCAGCAGGATATTCAATGTGCAGAACTGTTTTACAAGACCAGGCAGGAGGGCCTTTCACTGACAGCAAATCAGCTCTCTCTTTCGGATACTGTAATCCAAAAGTTTGAGGAGGCCGCTTCGGGGGAGGCTTCTGCCCTTGAGGCCCTTAATAAGGAACTCCTCACTGCGCTGTCTGACGATACGTTAAAAGGGAACCGTGTGGCAGCGATTTTAGATGACAGGGGAGAGGTGATAACCGGTGTGATGATCAAAAACGATCAAATCCAACAGATCATGATGGGCGGTGGGAACTGGTCACTTTTTAGTCCAGCTGCGGCGGTTTTGGAAACCGGATCGGCCATTTCCTCAACTGAGGTACTCCCATTAGAGGTACTCCGCGATGCTGATATGCTGGAACAAGCCCAGATCGATTTGCTGGATACACCAAAGGCTCGTCAGGAACTATATGATGATCGGGAAGGCAGTGCAGGTTTTGGAATAGCCTCCATCTCGCCAATTTTTGAGGAAGGAGATCTTGTTGGGGCAGTGCTGGTCTTTCATCTTTTCAATAATGATTTTACTCTGGTTGATTCCATTAAGGACTCGACCCAGGTAGATACAGTGACGATATTTTTTGGAGATTTGCGGGTATCAACAAATGTTATGACAGAGGAAGGCCGGCGAGCTGTAGGAACCCGTGTTTCTGATGAAGTGAGCCGGGTAGTTCTCCAGGAAGGATCAGAATATGTGGGAAATGCTTTTGTGGTCAACGAAGAGTACATAACACGTTATGATCCCCTGTTTGATCATCAAGGAAACATCGTTGGTATTTTATATGTAGGGGCCCGGCAGAAAGTCTTTCTGGATTTTTTAAATACCTTTCACAGGAGATTAACCCTGGTAGCTGTGGTAACGATCGTAATGACCTTTTTATTGGCCACACCGGTCTCCCGGGTCATCACTCGCCCCTTAAAAGATTTGCATACCCTGGCGAATACAAGTCAGCTTGTGGCTGAAGGTGATTTGAGTGCCCGCGCTCCTACAACTGCAGGAGGGGAAGTCGGGATGCTGGCGGCCTCCTTTAATGACATGTTGGACACCCTTCAGGTAACTCAGGAACAATTGCTCCAGTCAGAAAAATTGGCTTCCCTGGGACAGTTGGCGGCAGGGGTTGCGCACGAGTTGAACAATCCTCTAGCCACTGTGCTGCTGTTCGCAGATGTTCTGGCCCAGGATAAAACTCAGACGAACCAGAACCGTACAGATATTAAAGCCATTATTCGTGAAACAAAACGCTGTAAAACAATTGTCGCCTCACTGCTTGACTTTGCCCGTCAGCATAAGGTTGAGGCAACTGAGGTTAATATGAACGAACTCATTCAACAAGTGGTGTTTCAGGAAAGAAAACAGCCACGTTATGATCGAGTGAAAATAACAATCAACCCGGACCCCAATCTACCGCAGATAATGGCTGATCAGATTCAGCTTGAAACTGTGTTAACCAACTTGATGACAAATGCGGCTGATGCTATGCCGGAAGGTGGAGAGCTGGTTATCCAAACCCGGCGAACAGACGGCCACAAGATCGTCCTGGAACTGACGGATGAAGGTGTCGGAATTTCTGCTGAGAACCAGGCTCATTTATTTACGCCGTTTTTTACCACCAAGCCGCCAGGAAAGGGGACTGGATTGGGGTTATCAATTGTATACGGAATAATAAAAATGCATGGTGGACAAATTATGGTAGAGAGTGAACCAGGCCTGGGTGCCAGATTCATCATTCATTTGCCAATTAATAATCCCGGAGCCCACCCATATGGTGTCAGGGCAGCTGCAGCAGGTGATGGCATATCAAATGAGAATGAGGATTACTCGAATGGAACATAAAAGCCGTGTATTGGTTGTTGATGATGAGATTGGGATCTGTGAAGCAGTAAAAAGAGCATTGGAGTCGAACGGGATTCCGGTAGATATTGCTTTGGATGGCCCTGCCGGTCTGCAGGCTATTAAAGAACAAGAATATGATCTGGTACTGCTGGATATAAAAATGCCCCAGATCAGTGGTTTGGATCTGATAAAAATGATCCACAAAATTGATCCCGATATTATTTGCATCATGATCACCGGATTTGCGACCATTGAAATGGCAATTACGGCGATCAAAGAGGGAGCATACGACTTCCTAACCAAACCTTTTTCAATGGATGTCTTACTTCTGGCTGTCAATCAGGGTCTGGAGAGGAGATCCTTATCACTGGAGGCAAAAAGGATTGCCCAGGTGGAGCTGGAAGCCAAAAAACTGGCTGAAGATAAACTCCGCCTTGAAAAGCTTGATCAAGCGAAAAGGCAGTTCCTCAGCTTGGTGACGCACGAATTAAAATCGCCCGTATCTGCGGTGGAGAATTACCTGAAATTAATTTTGCAGGGTTATGTTGATCCGGAGAATGAGACACAAATCCTGGAACAGTGCATCATAAGGACCCAGGAAGAACGTAAGCTTATCGATGACCTTATGGTTTTGGGGCAGCTGGAAGTTATAGAATCTCCTCAGGTAACTTCGATTCATCTAGGGAAAATTTTGGAGGATGTGCTTGAAGAGTCACGGGGAGAACTAATCAGGAATAATCTTCACCTGACCTTGAAAATCGGATCGGATATCCCTGAAATTGAGGCTGTGCCTGAACAAATCAAGGTTGTCTGGCGTAATTTGATTAACAACGCTGTGAAATACACTCCTGAAAAGGGCGAGATTTTGATTGGGATCCAACTTGAGGACAGCAATCTGATTGGTTGGATTCAGGACACTGGGATTGGGATTTCAGATGAAGATCAAAAAAAGTTATTCAGTGAGTTTTTCAGAGCGGCAAATGCCAAGGAAGCTGCTATACCAGGCACGGGATTGGGGCTAGTGATTGTAAAAAGGATTGTTGAGAGCCTGGGGGGAAAGATCTGTGTGGCATCCCGATTGGGAGAGGGAAGTACATTCCAGTTCACAATCCCAGTGGCTAAAGATCAGACTGATTGAAGTTTATTCCTGTTTTCCAAAACATAAAAAAAGTCCCGTAATTAAAAATAAGATTCAATTCTTGACCTGAATCGCCTATAATATTAAAAAATTTAGAGTACAGGGCTTAAATTATGTCTGACAGAAAACCAGGTTCGAAGGGATTGCGAAAAGTTAATCCTGAAGATTACATCAAGTATGAAGAGCAGTTCTATAAGAAAGGAAGCGCTGGCTCCGGGGCTAAAGATTCCGGGAAGAAGGGGGATAAGACTCTCAGAGATCTAAAAAAGCAGCTGCGGGAAGGATCCCTGGAACACCGCCAGGCTGAGCTGGAAAGTGCTCTCAAGCTGGTGCTGGATGGTTTCCCGGATTTTGAGACCGATCTTGTGCGAGACCAATTCCTGGATAAGTATGTCGCCTGGGTTTCAGATAATCTGACCGGGTTGAAACCCCTGGATTTGGCCCAGATCGAAATCAGCTTCAGTAAATCCGGAGGCCCGGGTGGACAGAATATAAATAAACGGGAAACCCGGGTTGCCCTGCTTCACACGCCCACCCGAACAAGGGTTGTGAACGATCAGACCCGGAGTCAAACCAGCAACCGGGAGTTAGCCCTTGAACAGCTTCAAACCCGCCTCCAGGACCATCTCCGGGATTGGAAGATGTACCTGAGATCTGATCAGCGAATTGATACCGGGCTGGTCAGAGAGCTGATCGAGAGTGGAAATTAATCCCTGATTGTTTTCTTTCCCTCACAACTTTTCTGATATTTGATCTGATACTTATAGAATCACCTGCCAGAGCCCCTGTCTTGCTTCCCGAAATGACGAACCAGGCGTCGTCTTCATGATCCAGCTATTTGGTCTGTAAGATCCTCAGCCTGTTTAGTCCCCAAGCAAAATATCCCTCCATCCATAAGCCACACTTAAGGGATGTTTTTGGCTAGAAATCCAGGAGAACTGCGTGGTAACCAGTCAATCAGATACTTGTTTCCCGGGGCTGGTACTGCAGTGCTTCAGCCAGGTGGATAGGAGAGATATCTTTCTCGCCAGCCAGATCCGCAATAGTCCGGGACAATTTAAGCACCCGGTGGTAAGCCCGGGCGGATAAACCCATCTGCTGGGTCGCACTCCTGATCAAGGCCTGACATTCACTATCCAGGGAGCAGAACTCCCTGATCTCTCTGGGAATCATGTCTCCATTGGAACTCCGGGGAGAATTCTTCAAACGTTCTTCCTGGTATTTTCTGGCCATTTCCACTCGGTCACGAACTTTTCTGGAAGGTTCTCCCAGACGATCCGAGCTGAGTTTGTCAAAATCCACCCGCGGGACATCGACATGGATATCGATCCGGTCCAGCAGAGGGCCGGAAAGTCGTTTTTGGTAGCGTGTGATGGTCGAAGTGGAGCAGGTACATTCTTTGACCGGATCGCCATAATATCCGCAGGGACAGGGATTCATGGCCGCCACCAGGGCAAAGTTGGCCGGGAATGTCAGTGAACCCTGGGCACGGCTGATGGTGACCACTTTGTCCTCAAGGGGTTGGCGTAAAACCTCCAGCACGCGGCGGCCGAACTCCGGGAATTCATCCAGGAATAAAACACCCCGGTGGGCCAGGGAGATCTCTCCGGGCTGGGGCCAGGTGCCGCCGCCCACCAGACCAGCATGAGAGATGGTATGGTGGGGCGCCCGGAACGGGCGGTGCTGGAGGAGGGGTGTTTCGGAGGGAAGCTGGTCGAGGATGGAGTAGATCCGGGTCACATCCAGGGCTTCGTCAATCGACATGCGGGGCATGATGCCCGGCAGTGAGCGGGCCAGCAGGGTTTTACCCGCACCCGGTGGGCCTGTCATGAGCACATTATGATTTCCAGCTGCGGCGACTTCAAGAGCTCGCTTGACATGTTCCTGGCCCTTGATCTCCTGGAAATCGGTCTGGGTTTCAAGATCTGGAAGTTCGTTAATGGAAATATTTTGATAGGGAGTGATAGCCTGGGCTCCGATCAAGTGCTGGGTTAACTCAAACAGGCTGTGGATCGGAAGGACCTCCAGCCCCGGGATCAAAGCTGCTTCAGGAGCGTCCTCTGCCGGCACACAGATCGTTTTAAATCCCTCATCCCTGGCCATGGCTGACATGGACAGCAAACCCGGAGTATGGCGAACGCTGCCATCCAGGGAGAGTTCTCCCACCACAATCATATCATCCACCGAGTCCGGCGGGATCACACCGGTAGTAATTAAAATGCCCAGGGCCATGGGCAGGTCATAGGCAGGACCTTCTTTGCGCACATTGGCCGGGGCTAAATTGATAACAAGCGATTTTCGGGGGAAATTTGTAGGCAGGTTCTTGATAGCAGCCCGGATACGCTCGCGGCTTTCCTTAACAGCCGTATCCGGGAGTCCAACAACATTGATATAACCTAAACCATAACTGGTATCAACTTCTACTTCAATTAAGACCCCCTCCAACCCCAGCAAGGCGCAGGAGTAAACGCGTGCAGGCATGGTTTCAGTGTAAAAAAAACAGGACCGCTTGTCAACGGTCCTGGGCTGTGGCTTGTTTCCAATCCGGGATGGGTGATCAGTCCTGGGCAGAGGATTCCTTCCCGGCTAACTTACCCCGGGCTTGGAGAAGCAGCCGGTATTTATTAAATAGTTTTTCCTGGTTCCCGAACTGAAACGCCTTCAGCATATCCCCTTCCAGTTCGGCCACTTCCAGGCGTTGGTAGTAATCCAGCATTTCTTTAAGATGAGCCAGGACGATCATGCCTGTCAGTAAAGGATGGTTGTTGGTCACATTGGCATCGGGGAATTGGGTCCCGTGTTCCAGCTCAACTTCAAGTCCCATCTGAAATTCCTGGGTGGAGATCTGTTCCGCTTCGCTGCCCACCGCCTGCTGGATGATCCTGGCTTCTTCTGCAGTGACCCGGGCGTCAGCCAGCTCGCTCCAGTCTCGGATCCCCAGTTCCTGGCAGATCCGCTGCACTTCTTCTTTGGGGATATATTCTGGGATTTTCATCACTATCATCCATCCTTGTTTAAGTCTTTCATGTATCTTAAGTTCTTTAGTTTACCTCATCCTCGAGATGAAGACGGTGAATAACCCGGTGGGCAACAGGGGTGATGATGACGCCGGCGCCGACCAGGAAGATCACGCCCGAGAAAATCGCGTAAAAGGAAGCAAATAGTTTTCCTGGCACTGTGGTTAAGGGATTAACTGGCCCCATACCTCCCAGGATCATGGCGGCATTTAAGAGGGCATCTATCCAGGAAAACTCTTCCAGGATCCTGTAGCCCAGTATACCAATTATGAGGGATATCAGCAGCAATCCCAGGGATACGATCGCGTGTTTAAGCAGTCGGGTCAGGAAGGCCTTTCTATCCAGCAGGGGTTGCGACTGGTGTTCATAGATCATTTTTTCTCCAATACGGTTCACCTGACGATTTTTCTTATTTCAAGTCACATTCTAGCAGAGAATTACAAGGATTGGCTGCTTGCCTGATAATTAGATCCATCTCTTGCGGCGGAAATAAAGTATCATCCCCGTGACTGTTAAAATTATCACTGCCCAGACCATGGCATAACCCCATTTCCAACCCAGCTCCGGCATATACTTGAAATTCATTCCATACAATCCGACCACAAATGAAAGCGGAATAAAAACAGTTGAGATGATCGTCAGAACCTTCATGACCTCGTTCATATGGTTGCTGACACTGGAAAGGTAGATATCCAGCATGCCTGAGGCCATTTCCCGGAAGGTTTCTATGGTATCGATGATCTGGATAATGTGATCGTAGGCATCCCTCAGGTAAATCAGGGAAGTTTCCTGAAACATGCGAGATTCACCCCTCTCCAGGGCGCTGATGACCTCCCTCAGCGGCCAGACCGATTTCCTGAGGAAGATCAGCTCCTGCTTCAGATCATGGATGGCATGCAGGGTTCCTGGATCAGGATCAGTGACCAGTTCTTCCTCTAAGGTTTCAATCTGCTCTCCCAGGTTTTCCAGAACGATGAAATAATTGTCCACAACAGTATCAATCAGTGTGTATGCCAGATAATCTGGCCCACCCTTGGCCAGGCGGCTCTTGCCTTCCCGGATGCGTTTTCTTACCGGGTCAAAAACGTCCTTCTCATGTTCCTGGAATGTGACCAGGTAGTTCTCACCCAGGAGCATACTGACCTGTTCTGTATCAACCCGGGAGAATTCATGGTTCCAGGAAAGCATGTTCAATTCAATAAAGAGATACTCTTCATAATCCTCCACTTTGGGGCGCTGATTTGTATTAAGGATATCTTCCAGAACCAGAGGGTGGATATTGAGCCGTGTACCAATCTCTTCCAGATGATTCACCTCGTGGCTGCCATCAATGTTGAGCCAGTTAACCGGGATCCGGGGATCAAATGGAAAACACTCTGATAATTCTTCAATCTGACGCTCCTCAACAGGCTGTTCAGATCCATATCGAATGATGGTGAGCTCGATTGGCTGCTGGTCGATGATATCGCGGGGGATCAGTGTACCAGGAGCATGACCAATGGATCTGGGTTTGTGGAAGAATCTTTTCATAATTTCTCTCCTTGCCTGGCCAGAATCGATCTCCTGAAAGTAACCATAAAAGGAAGCCGATCTTATATTTCTTGACCTAAACTGTTGACGGTCATTAGCTGGTTAGAAGTTTGGACCCTATGCTGTGATTAATGGTTGATTAGTTGATGTTTCATAACAATGCTGATTAGATTATTGGCCAGCCGAAGTTACAAAATAATCCCCCAATCATGGTGGTGCATAATAGGCTTATTGTGGTGGGATCAGGTCTTTGTGCTGGAGAGGAGTAGAGAACTCTGTCCCAGTTCTAATTCACAGCTTGAGGGCGAGCACGATCACGCCGCCAGCGACCATGGTGATTCCGATCCATTCGTGAAAGGCAGGCCGCTCCCCCAGAAAAGCAAATGCAAAAATAGCGACCAGCACCAGGCTCAATTTATCTACCGGAGCCACTTTGGATGCCTCACCAATTTTTAAGGCTCGAAAGTAGCACACCCAGGAAGCCCCCGTTGCCAGGCTGGATAGGGTGAGGAAGAGCCAGGTTTTTCTGGACAGCTGAAAGGGATTACTCCATTTTCCGGTCAGCCAGACGAAAATGGTTAACACAATAATAATGATCACAGTCCGTATCAAAGTGGCCAGATCGGAATCAACACCTTGAATACCAACCTTGGCGAAGATGGCTGTGAGTGAGGCAAAAACTGCTGATAATAAAGCCCAGATCAACCAGCTGGAGGAAGTAAACATTTTACCTTCCTTAATGGTGGAGTTTTATATTCGTATTAATTATATATCAAAGCCCTGCCAAGCTATCGAGATAAATTCAATCAAGGAACTGAAAAACGGATCCGCAGAAAAATCGTCCCGGACCGGATCCCCAACCCCTTAAAAAATTAGATTTGGAGGGTCGTTTTTTCTAATCTGGAGGGAATAGTAGTAAAATGAAAAGGAAAAATGAACCCGGCTGTTTGATATTTCCTGGTTCTCTCTTGTCTGATTGGAGCTGATAATGAATAAGGAAAACCCCCAAGATTTACCTAAGATAGGCTATCTCTACCACTTCCCTTCCGTAGACCACCCGACCGATAAATTTCGTCTGGATATTTATATATCATCCATTCCTACCGAACAACATTTTGATGTCTTACACGTTATCTTAAATACAGAATCCCAATATGGAGGCCTCGAAAGATTAAAGGTGACTCATCCCTGGGAATATCAGAGCCCTTACCGTGTTTGTCCTGGAAAGGTTATTCTGGAGGACAGAAAAGATAAGAAGGATGAGGCTTTCTGTTTTGGAGGCCAATTAACGGTTAATGTCAAAAAAACGTTAACTGAATGTGTGCTTACATCCCCTGCCCCGATTTTAGAAATCAATCAAAACAGACCCCTGCAGGCTCTGTTTATTATGGAAGTGGAAATGTTATTGGCAGAATATCGGGCAGAATATCCTGATGAATGTGATTTTGAGATGCATTTGTGCGCCGCTGATCCATTTGATCTTTATACAGCCTGTTTAAGGAAACTGATAGTGTCCTATTCGAGTAAAACTTACAAGGAAAATACTAATCCTCAGTTTTTAAATTATCTGCATAAAGAAGAATATCGTTTGCATCTGGCGGGATTGTTCAAAGACTTGGCCCCCAGCTTGGATGAGATCTTTACAACAAATAAATAAAACCAGACCCTTGTTCTGGAAGATCTGGCTTTATCTCAGTCAGTTCCCTCCAGTTGCTGAATACCCACTCTGCGAACTACTCGAACTATCGTAGGGTCGGGTTTTGATGTTATTAACCTCTCCTGATTATCTATTTCTATCACTTTCCAAAAGGGCTTCCGCTGCTTTTACGCGTTCAAGAGTATGCTGGATTAACGCTGCCGGGGATTTATCAAAAGCCTGGCTGGAACTTATTTGAGTAAATTCTTTGCCTTCGTCCATCACATAAGGCGCAATCAGAACATGATAGTACTGGTACTTTTCCGCCAGCTGGTCAAGAACAAACACATCCGCCAGGAATTCCTCCATATAGGACAGGTATTTCTGGTAATAGACAGGATCATCACGCAGATAACTCACCAGAGGCCAATTATCGCCAACCCCGCTTAGATTCAATGGAAGGGTTTCTCTATCTCTCATCTGCCCGTTAGTTTTTAAAGACTCGTTATTATCCCACGGGATCCAGACAAGCTGTCCAGTATCGGGATTGTTGTAGAGGTAGTAATTATGATTCATTACCCCGTAGGTATCCCAATTCTGGATCACGGTATTTACGGCCAGCCAGTTAAGGAATGTATCCACATCGAATACAACTTCTAAATTTTCCCTCCAGTTTTCTGGGTCAGAGATCCGGGTTTGATCATGCAGGATATCGAATAAGGCCAGGATATCACTGTAATCATCGTCATCCTGGTTGGTTTCCTTGTCAAAGGATCCTTCTGAAAATGAACCTGCCGCGAAGGTTGCCCCCGAGCCTTCAGGTTTATATACATTGCCGCTGTCATCACTGAACTGAGTTTCGATCAGGGTATCGTCCACAACTTCAACCGCGGTATAGAGCCCAAAATAAACAGGCCCTTCACCATAATCAACGGTCACCGCATAATAAGCCGTTTGAGCCGAAGGCACACCGGCTTCCCTGAAAATATCCGCTGCGATTTTTTCCCGCAGCATGGAATCGTCGTGGAATCCGCTTGAAAAACTTACTTGTTTAAAACCGTAAAAGCGCTGGTCTTCTGTTTCAAAATAGTCATCTTCATACTGATCAAAGTCCAGTTTAAAGGGCAGTTTGAGGGAACCGCTGCCCCAGGTTGATCGCAGGCTGGAATTGCCCTTAAAACGGATGCCAATATGCTCCCAACTATCTTGATTAAAGGTAAGCTCAGCTTCCACCCAAACCGGATTCTGATCATCAGCGCCACCCCTCATCCCTCCGTCAGGCCGCCCCGGGATCATTTGGTCGGGAGGTAGGTTCTGCCCGTCGGCGGCAGGTTTTTGATCATCTCCAGGTGCCTGCTCCGGCCTGCCGGCAGGACCAGCTCCCTGCCCACTTCCCTGTTCGCCATAAATTTCTGCCATATCTTCCAGCATCAGATTCCAGTTTTCAGGCGAGATCGTGATGGTAATTTCATTTACACTGTCCTGGGGGAACACAACATCGTAGTCAGGTTGATTGTTTTCTGAATCCTGATCCGGCTCACCCTGTTTATTTTCAGCAGAGGAATCGATTTCCCCGGAAGCCAGGACTTCCATAGTGACGGAGGAGTTTGCCGCTGCAGGCGTACTGCAGGCAGATAATAATACGAGAGTGATCAATACAGAATTGAAGATCGATTTGGTCTTTTTCATCATTTTTCCTTCTGATAGCTCAGTCTGTGAATAATAAATTCTGTTTGGTTTTGGATTGACTCTTTTCTGCTGGGATCTGAAATCTGTTCAGTTGTTGGTTGCTGTCGTAGTAGACCCGGATAGTGGTTGTATCACGCAAAAAATTGATTTTCCCGATTTCCAGACGTTTGATGTTTAATCCGGTTCTTTCTTCAAGATCTTTCAAGAGCAAAACGCGATTTTCCGGCCGGATGAGCTTGATCTTTTCATAGGTAATGGTTTTAGATGATTCAAAAGCAAAGCCCCATTCGTTTTCTAGGATGAACAGGAAGCAGATCACTGACAGATTTGCTATCAGCAATTTGGCCCAATAATCTCCGGTTGCTGCTGTTGCGTTCATGACTGGCAGGGCAGCAATGATGAACAGGTAGGTCATTTCCCGGATAGGAATGGGGTTTGTGCGATACCGTAATACCGAGAAAATAGCAAAAAGGCCAAAACCTACACCGATGCTCATCTCCACGCTGGTCATCATACTTAACACCAGGAAGATGATCAGGTTAAATGCTAAAAAGGTGAAAACATATTTTTTACTGCGGTGTTTTGGATAATAGATCCAGCGCACGATGATAATTGATGTAACCAGATTCAGCCCGAGGGCAATCAGGAAATCACTGAGCCCGTTCATGTGGATAGTCTCCTTCCAGCAGGTTGCTGACCTGATGAAGTATGGGTTTAAATTTGTTGTGTTTGATCTCCGGGTATATCAGGCTGGTCCCGATACAGTATTTACTGAAAGGAGAAGGACGAACCCCTCCAGTTTTGATTTGGACCATGAATGGTGATACGGGATCGAAGGCTGCCTGTTTAATTTCTGCGATCATCAAACCAATTAAATCCCGGGTGATTTTTCCATTGGTAAAATAAAGCTGGCTGTCCAGGGTAACTCTTTCCAGACAATCACTCTTCACCAGGGTTGCTCGGGTAAAGCGGACCTCAAGTTTGGGATGAAGCTCTGATAGGAAGCGGGGCGCATTAGCCGACAGAAAAGTGTTTTCGTTATCGGAAACGGGATCCAGATCGAGTTCTGTTTGAATCCTGCTCTTGCTGGTCCTTTTTCGGTTGTCTTTATATTTCACTTCCAGGAAGTTAGTTCGTGAGTCCAAATAAGTCCGTCGGCGGATCTTCCAGCGTTGGCCGGATCCATTATGATGCTGCAGGAAGAATTGGAAATCAGATGTATCGTAATACATCGTCTGGTATCTGCAGATCCGCTGTCCGTTGATCTCCAGAATTCGATATTCGGTCCCAAGCGCAGAGAGCAAATCGTAAATTT
>Ga0307419_10000089_pt1 | contig 35146 bp, 29 predicted proteins | sample SalMarWE160230MG_2_FD_202512 | JGI IMG/M metagenome (GOLD analysis project Ga0307419, IMG submission 202512) | Salt marsh sediment microbial communities from the Plum Island Ecosystem LTER, Massachusetts, United States - WE1602-30 | ecosystem: Environmental > Aquatic > Marine > Intertidal zone... | reverse complement strand
TGCGCCGGGCGAACGGCCGGCCCGTCATCGGCGTCATCGGGTGCATGGCGCAGAACTATAAGGGGGATATCTTCAGGCGCGCGCCGCAGGTGGACCTCGTCTGCGGGCCCAGCGAGGTCGACACCATCGCGCTCTGCCTGGAAGAGGCGCTGCGCCGGACAGGGGGCGTCGTCGCGGTGAAGGAGAGGCGGCGCAGCGAGGCGATGTACCATACGGGTTTTCGCGAAGACAAGGACCATGCGTACGTCGTCATCTCCGAAGGGTGTGACAATCATTGTTCCTATTGCGTCGTGCCGTACGTGCGCGGCCGGCTGCGCCACCGGCCGGCGGCCGAGATCCTCAAGGAGGCCAGGGCGGCTGTCGCTTCGGGCATCACGGCCATCACGCTGCTGGGGCAGAATGTGAACAGCTACACGGCGGTCGTCGGTCGTCGGTCGCCTGTCGCCTGTCGCCGGACGCCGGTCGCCGCTCGCCTGTCGCCGGCCGGTGGACAAACACATTTTGTCGATTTGTTGCGGCGGGTCAGCGACGTCGAAGGGCTAAAAAGCGTCTCGTTTATCACGTGCCATCCCAAGGACACCCGGCCCGGCCTCTTCAAGCTGATGAGGGAGAGCGCCACGATAAAAAAATACCTGCACATGCCGTTTCAGGCTGGGTCGGACCGTATTCTGAAAGCCATGAAGCGCGGTTATACCGCTAAAAAGTACCTGGCACTTGTAGACCGCTACCGCGCGCTCGTGTATAATGGGACATTGAGCACGGACGTGATCGTCGGTTTCCCGGGCGAGACCGAGGCGGACTTTGCGGCGACGCGCCGGCTCATGGAGCGCGTGCGGTTCGACACGGCGTATATCTTCAAGTACTCGCCCCGGCCGCACACGAAGGCCGCGTTCCTCGAGGATGACGTGGCGACGGCCGTCAAGAAGAGGCGCCACGCCGAGCTTTTGGAACTGCAGAAGAATATCTCCCGTGAAAAAAAAGAAGCAGGGAAAAGTACTTTTTAACACTTTGAGTGGCAAAGAGTCATGAGGAGTGTCCCTTTGATCCGAGGCAGAAGACGGGTTCTTGTTAGTTTAGTGTTGGCCGCAGTGTGCGGGGCCGGAAACCGCTGTGGCGCGGCCGAGGAGCCGCTGGCCAAGGCCGAGGTCTTCTATCTTCAGAAGTTCTACGTCCAGGCGATCGCGGCCTCCCAGGATGCGATCCAGGAGCACCTCCAGGACGTCGAGCTCGCCGCGCGCGCCAACTATCTGACCGGCGCCAGCTACGTCAACCTCTTCGACTTTTTGACCGCCAAGAAGAACTTTTTGACCGTCGTCGACCGGTACAAGAACACCGCGTATTATGAGGACGCCTACCTGGGCCTCGGGGACGTGGAGTTCCTGCAGGAGAACATCGAGGAGGCGCTTAAGGTCTACCGTGCGTTCCTGGGGGAAGACCCTTCGTCCAAGCGCCGCGCGACCCTGTACTTTCGTCTGGCCGAGGTCTATCTGAAAAAGGGCGACGTGGCCGCGGGCCGGCAGTATCTCAAGAAACTGCGCGAGGAGTTCCCGGGGTCGTTCGAGGCGCGCGACGCCGACCGGTTGAGCGCAGAGAAGGTCTGGTACACCGTCCAGGTCGGCGCCTTCACCGATTTCAAGAACGCCGAGAAGTTCATCGCAGGGCTCACGGCAAAGGGCTATGAGGTCTATTCGGTCCTGTGCATGCTCTCAGGCAAAAAGCTGTGCCGTGTCCGCATCGGGAAGTTCGCCGACCGCAAGGACGCCCAGTCCTTGCAGAAAAAGCTGACGCTGGAGGGGTATTATTCGAAGGTCTTTGCGCTTACCACGAGGCCATAACACGGGTCCTCTTGATGCAGGGGCGATCGCGCTTTTTTATCAGCGATTGCCCCTTTTATTTTTATGAAGACACGTCCTTGCGTCGTTTTTATCGTCGGGCCGACCGCGTCCGGCAAGAGCGCGGTGGCGCTTCACCTCGCCGGCCTGCTTGCCTGTGACCTTATCTCGGCCGATGCCATGCAGATCTATAAAGGCATGGATATCGTGACGGACAAGCCGGACAAGGCGACCCGGCGCCGGTACCCGTGTGCCTTGATCGATAGCGTGGCGCCGGCGCGGCCGTACAACGTCGCGGCGTTCTGCCGGGCCGGCCGCCGGGCGATCCGGCGGACGCTCACAAAGAGGCGTTTTCCGGTCGTGGTCGGCGGCACGGGGCTCTATATTCAGGCGTTGGCGGACGGTATCTTCGAGGGGCCCGCGGTGGAGGACCGGCTGCGGCGCCGCCTGGAAGAAGAATGCCGGAAAAAGGGGGCGGGTGTTCTTTTTAGCCGCCTGCAACGGGTCGATCCGCTGGCTGCAGACCGCATCGGCCCGCACAATGCGCGGCGTATCATCCGGGCGCTGGAGGTGTATGAGTTGACGGGGCAGCCGCTTTCAAAGCTTCAGAAGGACAAAAAGGGCCTGAAAGAGGAGTGCGGCGTCATCCTCTTCGGCCTGCGGCGCAAGAGGGAGGACCTTTATGCGCGCATCGACCGCCGGGTGGACGCGATGTTCGGGTGCGGCCTGGTCGACGAAGTGAAAAAGCTTTTGACGAAGAAGCTCGGCATGACGGCGTATTGCTGCATCGGCATCCGCGAGGTGGAGGGATACCTTAAGGGGCGCTACGAGCTCGATGAGGCCGTGCGTCTCATCAAGCGCAACACCCGCCGCCTGGCCAAACGCCAGCTGACGTGGTTTGGCAAGGACAAGGACATCGTCTGGCTCGACGTGGCCTCGGACGCCGACCTCGCCGCCGCCGCCCGTGCGATCGCCCGGCGCGTAGCTGAGGTATAAGACTATGGAACGCGCGATACTGCTGACCGTCAAGCTGGATAAGGATAAGGCGACCTGGGACGTCATCGAGTGCCAGCGGGAGTTGAGGGAGCTGGCCGTCACCGCGGGCGCGGACGTCCTGGTCGAGGAGCTCTGCCATCGCGACATGCCCACGCCGGACCTATACGTCGGGGAGGGCAAGGCGAAGGAGCTCTCGGACATCGTCCGGGCGCATGAGGCGGACCTCGTCATCTTCAACAACGACCTCACCGGCACCCAGCACCGCAACCTCGAGAAGGTGCTCGAGGCCAAGGTCGTGGACCGCACGCAGCTGATCCTGGACATCTTCGCGCGCCACGCGTACAGCCGCGAGGGCAAGGCCCAGGTCGAGCTGGCCCAGCTGGAGTATCTCCTGCCGCGTCTGGCGGGAAAGGGCACGGAGCTTTCGCGGCTGGGGGGCGGCATCGGCACACGGGGGCCGGGCGAGCAGAAGCTCGAAGAGGACCGGCGCCGCATCCGCGACCGCGTGCGCCTGCTCCAAGAGGAGCTCAAGGACCTGGGTTACCGCCGTGACATGCGGCGCACGAAACGGCGGGAGGTCTCGGTGCCGATGGTCGCCCTCATCGGCTATACGAACGCCGGCAAGTCCACGCTTTTTAACGCGCTCACCGGCAGCGAGCAGACCGTCCGCCGCGGCCTCTTCACGACGCTTGACCCCTTGTCGCGCCAGATCTCCCTGCTCAACCGTCAGCGCGTCGTCCTCTCCGACACCGTCGGTTTTATCCGCGACTTGCCGCCTCACCTGATCGAGGCCTTCAAGGCGACGCTCGAGGAGGTCGTGGAGGCTGACCTCCTTCTTCACGTGATGGATGTCAGCAGCCCGCGCCGGCTGGAACACGCGGATGCCGTGGGCCAGGTCCTGGAGGTGCTGGGCGCCGACGGCAAGTGCACGATCCCGGTCTTGAACAAGATAGATCTGTTGGAGGATCCGAGGGTCCTGGAGCGGGTCCGGCGCGGCCTGCCGGAGAGCGTCGCGGTCTCGGCCCTTCAAAAGACCAACCTCGAGGCATTGCTGGAGAAGATGCACAAGGCCCTTGCCGGCTATTTTGAGGAGGTCTCCCTTGTCTTGCCCCATGCCAAGAGGAATCTCGTGGACGTCCTCTACCGGGAGGGCAAGGTGCTTGAGATCGCCTACCTCCCAGACGGCATCCACGTTCGGGCCGAGCTGCCGTATGTCGCGGCCCAGAAGTTCCGCAAACTCGCCCAAAAGTAAATCGCCTAATTTTTCTAATTAAATCACTTGACATAATTAGTTAGATATGTTAAGTTATCCTGGGAGGCGGGAGAGCCATGAAGCGACGGCAAAAAGGCCGCGCTGGGCGCGGCGAAGAAGGGATCCAGATCGCGGCGGACGATCCGGTATATGCCATCGGGATCGTGAGCAAGCTCTTAGGGGTCCCCGAGTGGACCCTGCGCGCGCTGGAAAAAGAAGGGCTCATCAACCCCCACAGGATCAATCGCAAGATACGCGTCTATTCCTTGAAACAGATGCGCAAGATAGAGTATATTTGTTATCTCATGGAAGAGAAACGGGTCAACATGAGCGGGGTCAAGGTCATTCTGGAGATGGAGGAGGAGTGAGCAGAGTGATTTTTTTTGCCTGATTCTTGGCAGACTCGTACGGTGAATGCTAAAAGTGCCGGGGAGAAATACGATGCAGACGGATAAGTTGACGGTAAGAGCCCAGGAGGCGTTGAACGAGGCGATCGAGCAGGCGCGACAGCGCGGGCATCAGGAGGTCGATTGTCCGCACCTGGCGTTGGCTCTTGTCCGCCAGCGGGACGGCCTCGTGCCCATGTGGCTCGAGCGCGTGAACGTCTCCGTCTACCCTTTGATACGCACCCTGGAAGGTGAGCTGGAACGGCTCTATCAGGTCCAGGGCGGCCGCGATGCCCATCTCTCCGCCGATCTCGACCGCGCGCTGGAAAGGGCAGAACGCCACCGCCAGATGCTCAAGGATACCTATATATCTGTCGAGCACCTCTTTTTGGGGCTCGTGGACGTCTATGGTGTCTTGAAGCAGGCCTTGAAGGAGGCGGGTGCAGGACCTGAACAGCTCTTGAACGGGCTCAAGGACATCCGGGGCGCGCAGACCGTTGGCGACCAGAACCCGGAAGACAAGCTTCAGCCGTTGGAGAAGTTCGGCCGCGACTTCACGGAATTGGCCAACCGGGGCAAGCTTGACCCTGTGATCGGCCGCGACGAAGAGATCCGGCGCATCATCCAGGTCCTCTCGCGCCGCACCAAGAACAACCCGGTCCTCATCGGCGACCCGGGCGTGGGAAAGACCGCGATCGTCGAGGGCCTGGCCCAGCGCATCGCAGCGGGCGACGTGCCCGAGGGGTTGAAGAAGAAGCGGCTCATCGCGTTGGACATCGGCGCCATGGTCGCGGGCTCCAAGTACCGCGGCGAATTCGAAGACCGCCTGAAGGCCGTCTTAAAAGAGATCCAGGCCCAGGAGGGCAGGATCATCCTTTTTATCGACGAGCTCCATACCATCGTGGGGGCCGGCGCGGCCGAGGGCGCGGTGGACGCCTCCAACATGCTCAAGCCCGCCCTGGCGCGCGGCGAGCTTCGCTGTGTCGGCGCCACGACCCTGGACGAATACCGCAAGCACATCGAGAAGGACAAGGCGCTCGAGCGGCGCTTCCAGCAGGTCTTTGTCGGCGAGCCGTCCGTCGAAGACACGGTCGCCATCCTGCGCGGCTTGAAGGAGCGCTACGAGGTGCACCACGGGGTCCGCATCAAGGACGCCGCCCTCATCGCCGCGGCCCGGTTGTCGCACCGCTATATCACCGAGCGATATCTCCCCGATAAGGCCATCGATCTGATCGATGAGGCGGCCTCGCGCCTGCGCATCGAGATCGACAGTCTGCCGCAGGAGCTCGATGAGGTCAACCGACGCGTCCTCCAGCTGGAGATCGAACGCCAGGCGCTCAAGAAAGAAAAGGACGCCGCCTCCCGGGAACGGCTGGACAAGCTTGAAGAGGAGCTCAAGGCGCTCAAGAAGAACAGCGACGAGCTGACCGGCCATTGGAAGAAGGAGAAGGCGGCGGTCACGCGCATCGGCGAGATCAAGACGCAGATCGAGGAGGCCAAGGCCGAGGAGAAACGCCAGGAGCGCCGGGGCGACCTGGACAAGGTGGCCCAGATCCGTTACGGCGTTTTGGCGGAGCTCTCGAAAAAGCTTGAGGCCGCCAATAAAGAGCTGGCGACCCTGCAGAAGACGAAGGCCATGCTCAAGGAGGAGGTCGAGGAGGAGGACGTCGTGCGCATCGTCGCCAAGTGGACGGGGATCCCCTTGTCGAAACTCATGGAGGCGGAGAGCGCCAAGCTCCTCCACATGGAGGAGCGGCTGCGCCAACGGGTCGTGGGCCAGGATGAGGCCCTGCGTCTCGTGGCGGACTGCATCCGCCGGGCCCGCACGGGCTTGAGCGACACGGACAGGCCGCTGGGTTCTTTTGTCTTTATCGGCCCGACGGGCGTGGGCAAGACAGAGCTGGCCAAGAGCCTGGCTTGGTTCCTCTTTGACGACGAGGGCGCCATGGTGCGTTGTGACATGTCCGAATACATGGAGAGGCACTCCGTGGCGCGGCTCATCGGCGCTCCCCCCGGCTATGTCGGATATGAAGAGGGGGGACAGCTGAGCGAGCGCGTGCGGCGCCGTCCGTACAGCGTGGTCCTCTTTGACGAGATAGAGAAGGCGCATCCGGACGTCTTCAACGTCCTGCTGCAGATCCTGGACGACGGCCGGCTGACCGACGGCCAGGGCCGGATCGTGAACTTCAAGAACACGATCGTGATCATGACCTCCAACATCGGGACCGAGCTGATCGGTTCCCGCAAGGACGCCGAGGCGCTGCGGCCCAGGATCCGCGAGGAGCTCAAGAAACACTTCCGGCCGGAGTTCTTGAACCGTCTCGACGAGGTCATCGTCTTCAACCCCCTGGAAGAGGAGGACCTGGTCCGCATCGTCGATATCCAGTTGGGGCTTTTGGAGCAGCGGCTCGCGGACAGGCATATCCGGCTCAAGGTCCCCCGGGAGGTGAAGACGCACCTGGCCCGGGAGGGGTTTGACCCGGTCTACGGCGCCCGGCCGCTGAAGCGCACCCTTCAGCGCGAGCTGCAGGACCGGATCGCGCTGGGCCTGCTTAATGGCGAATTTCACGAGGGGGATACGATCAAGGCATGGCTTGAAAAGGGCGCCGTCACATTGAAAACGGAGGAGGGAGCGTGAAGACGACACTGGTATTCAGTCACATGGCCGAGAGCGAACCGGCGCGCGGGGTGTTCGAAGGCAAGGCATGCAAGATCGCCAAACACCTAAAGCGCTTCGGGGACGACCTCGTCACGCTACACGGCGCCCTGGATAAGAACCCGCACAAAGAGGAGTTTCACGCTTCCTTGACCCTATACCTGCCTACGACCACGGTGCACAGCCGCGAGCGCGGCGCTCAGTATGAGCGGGCCTTTAACGAGGCCTTTCTGGATTTGGCGCGCCAGCTGAGGAAGCATAAGGATAAGTTGACCCGGGAGAAGCGCCGGGTGACGCGGCACTCCTCAAAACCGTGAAGCTCCGCTATCTGTATGATGTGGGACGTTGGTAAAATCAAGGTTGACAAAAAGGAAAAAAGTGCTAACATTTTTAGCAGTCTAATGACAAGAGTGCTAACTTCGTAACAGGGTCAGAAGATATGCCCAGAATAGCGGATCAGGACAAGAGGAAGAAAGAGATCCTTCTGGCGGCGATCGAGCTGTATCTCAACCACGCCTTGCCGGTCTCTTCCGAGACCCTGCGCAAGATCAAGAAGCTCGACCTGAGCTCGGCGACCGTGCGCAACGTGCTCTCGGAGCTCGAAGAGGTGGGTTTTCTGACGCACCCGCACACCTCAGCCGGCCGCGTGCCCACGGACGACGGCTACCGCTATTATCTCAACGTCCTGATGAAAAAGAAGAAGCTGGAGAGGGCGGAGGTCAGCTTCATCAACAAGATCTTTGAGTTGAAGGTCCGCGAGCTCGACGACCTCCTCGAGGAGACGTCCCACATCCTCTCGGACTTCACGCATTACGCGAGCCTCGTCTGCCTTCAGGACGATGAGGACCAGCGCGTCGTCCTGGAGGGGCTGCGGCACCTTTTGGAGCATCCGGAGTTCCAGGACATGGAGCATGTGCGCCGGATCATCCGGGCGCTGGAGACCCGCGAGGTCTTCTTCGACCTCATCGACAGGAACTTTACGGAGAAGACGCACGTCTATATAGGCAAAGAGTGCCAGTACGCGCCCATGGAGTCCTGCGCGGTGATCGTGACGCGCTACGGCGACCCCCAGAAACGCAAGGGAAAATTGGCCGTCATCGGTCCCAGGCGCATGGCGTATGACCAGGTGATCCCGCTCCTGGATTATCTCGCCGAGGCCGTGACCGAACAGATCGAGAGGTTTTAGCCGTGATGAAAAGAACGCATCCTGATCGAGATGAAGGGTCCAAGCCCCCTGCGTCCGACCCGGTCGCTGAGCCGGAGGTCCTTAAGGAAGAAGGGGAACAGGGGGTTGCGAAAGAAGGGGCGCAGGGGGCCGTGACGCTCCCCCGCAAGGAGCTCGAGGCCCTCAAGGAAAAAGCCGCCAAGGCCGAGGAACACTGGGACAGGTTTTTGCGTCAACAGGCCGACTTCGACAATATACGCAAGCGCCTGGAGCGCGAACGTATCGATTTCCAGCGCTACGCCCACGAAGACATCATCGCCGACCTGCTGGGGATCCTCGACGACCTGGAACGTTCCGTGACAGCGGCGCAGGACAAGCAAGAGAACTTCGGCGCCTTCTTGAAGGGGATCGAGATGATCCTGGCGCACCTCTACGAGCTCTTGAAGAAGCGCGGGGTGACGCCGATCGAGGCGCAAGGCAGGCCTTTTGACCCCAACCAGCACGAGGCGCTCCTGCAGACCGAGACCGGGGAACACGAAGACGGCACGGTCTTAGAGGAGCTGCAAAAGGGATACCGGTTGCACGACCGGGTGCTGCGCACGGCAAAGGTCCGCGTGGCCAAAAAGATCGAGGACGTAAATCAGTGAGACAAACATGAGACAAACAGCCAGGCTCTTTGTCTCATTTTTGAACCGCGAATTTGAGACAATGAGCCTGGCTCATAGTCTCACATGGCTCATAGTCTCACATAGTCTCACTTTTGGAAAAGGGGGTATATCATGGCAAAGGTGATCGGGATCGATCTGGGGACTTCTAATTCGGCGGCGGCGCACATGGAAGGCGGCCGTCCGGTGATCATTCCCTCGGCGGAAGGCGCCGGGGTCGCTTCAGGCAAGGCCTTTCCTTCTTACGTGGCTTTCACGAAAGACGGTCAGCGCCTGGTCGGCGAACCGGCGAGGCGCCAGGCGGCCATCAATGCCGAAGGCACCATCCAGGCCGCAAAGAGGAAGATGGGCACGGACCATAAGTTCAAGGTGTTCGGCAAGGAATACACGCCTCAGCAGATATCCGCTTTTGTCCTGCAGAAGATCAAGGAGGATGCCGAGGCGTATTTGGGGGATAAGGTGGAGGAGGCGGTCATCACGTGCCCCGCTTATTTCGACGATAACCAGAGGACGGCGACCAAGGACGCAGGCGAGATCGCGGGCCTGAAGGTCTTAAGGATCATCAACGAGCCCACGGCCGCGTGCCTGGCGTATGGTCTGGAGAAGGCCGGCAAGGAGCTCAAGATCCTTGTCTTCGACTTCGGCGGCGGCACCTTGGACGTCACCATCATGGAGATGTGGAAGGAAGGCGGCTTCAAGGTCATGGCGACCAGCGGCGACACCCAGCTGGGCGGGACCGACATGGACAACGTGCTCATCGACCACATCGCCAAGGAGTTCAAGCGCGAGCACGGCATCGACTTAAGGAACGATAAGATGGCCATGCAGCGCCTGCGCGAAGCGGCGGAAAAGGCCAAGGTCGAGCTTTCCAGCACGTTGACCACGGACATCAACCTGCCCTTCATCACGGCGGACGCCGCAGGGCCCAAGCACCTGACCTTGTCCATCAACCGCGCCAAGCTCGAGGAGCTGGTGGGTCCGATCATCGAGAATTGCCGCGGGCCGTTGGAAAGGGCCTTGAAAGACGCCAAAGACGCTTTTGCCAAAGAGGGCGGTTCGTTCACGGACAAGAGCGTGGACAAGATCATCATGGTAGGCGGCCCGACGCGCATGCCCATCGTGCAGAAGTTCGTCGAGGACTACTTCGGCAAGAAGATCGAGCGCGGCGTCGACCCGATGGAGTGCGTGGCCTTGGGCGCCGCTATCCAGGCGGCCATCATCAAGGGCGACGTCAAGGACGTGCTGCTTCTTGACGTGACCCCCTTGTCGCTGGGTATCGAGACGCTCGGCGGCGTCTTCACGAAGCTGATCGACCGAAACACCACCATCCCGACGAAGAAGGGCCAGGTCTTCTCGACCGCGGCCGATAACCAGCCGGCCGTGACCGTGCGGGTCCTGCAGGGCGAGCGGCCGATGGCCAACGACAACACGCAGTTGGGGCTCTTTGAGCTCTCCGGCATCCCGCCGGCGCCGCGCGGCATGCCGCAGATCGAGGTCACCTTTGACATCGACGCCAACGGCATCGTCCACGTGAACGCCAAGGACAAGGGGACCGGCAAGGAGCAGTCCATCCGCATCACGGCGCCCACGAAGCTCAATAAGGACGAGATCGACAAGATGGTCAGGGAGGCCGAGAAGTTCGCGGCCGAGGACGAGAAGCGCAAGGCGGAGGTCGAGGCCCGCAATCAGGCCGACACCCTGCTTTATTCGACCGAGCGCTCTCTCAAGGAGTACGGCGATAAGATCTCGGACGCGGAGAAGAAGGGCATCGAAGAGAAGGTCGCGGCCCTGCGCGAGGCGCTCAAGGGTAAGGACACGGACAGGGTCAAGAAGGCGAGCGAGGAGCTGACCCAGGCGTCGCACAAGCTCGCCGAGGCCATCTACAAGCAGGCGTCCGCCCAGCAGCAACAGGCGGGCGCGCAAGCCGGTCCGGGACCGGGGGCCGGGCCGGGACCGGGGGCCGGGCCGCAGCCCGAGGCCGAGCCCCAGAAAGACGATAAGGGTGAAGACATCATCGACGCTGAATATAAGGACGAGAGTAAGTGAGACAAAAGTGAGACAAAGGTCCGACCTTTGTCTCACTTTCGTCTCATGATGAGACTATGACGACGAGCCGCGATTACTACGAGATCCTGGGCGTGGACCGCAGGGCCACGGTGGATGAGATCAAGAGGGCCTACCGCAAGCTCGCCATGACCCATCACCCGGATCGCGCGGCAGACAGCGAGAAGAAGGCGGCGGAGGAGAAGTTCAAGGAGATCTCCGAGGCGTACGCCGTCTTGTCGGACGAGAAGAAGCGCGCCCTGTATGACCAGTACGGCCATGCGGGTATCGACCAGCGTTATTCGACCGAGGACATCTTCCGCGGCGCCGACTTCTCGAGCATCTTCGAGGAGGTCTTCGGCGCCGGCGGCGGCGGTTTCGGCGGGGGCGGCTTTGGCGGCGGGGGCGGCTTTGGCGGTTCGATCTTTGAGGCGCTCTTCGGCGGGGGAGGCGGCTTCGGCGGCGGGGGCGCGCGCCGGGGGCGGGACCTGCAGGTCCAGACCGAGGTGACGCTGGAAGAGGCGGCGGCCGGGGTCGAGAAGACGTTCAACATCAACCGCCTCGAGATGTGTCCCACGTGCGGCGGCTCCGGGGCCAAGCCCGGCAGCAGAAAGACCACGTGTCCACGCTGCCGCGGGGCGGGCCAGACCACGGTCGCCCAAGGGTTCTTTCATCTCTCGCAGACCTGCTCCAAGTGCGGGGGTGAGGGCCAGATCATCACGACCCCGTGCCCCAAGTGCGCGGGCCAGGGCCGGCTGAAGGTCCCCAAGAAGATATCGGTCAAGATCCCTGCCGGCGTGGATACGGGTTCGCAGTTGCGCATCCGCGGGGAGGGCGAGGCGGCCGAGGCCGGCCGGGGAGACCTCTTTGTGGTCATCCATGTCAGGCCCCACCACCTCTTTGAGCGTCATGGAAGCGATCTCATGTGCGATGTCCACGTTGATATCACGCAGGCTGTTTTGGGCAGCGAGATCCAGGTGCCGACCCTGAACGGTAACGTCAAGATGAAGGTGCCGGCCGGCACGCAGTCAGGCCGGACTTTTCGCCTGCGCGACAAGGGGCTGCCGGACGTGCGCTCGCGGCACCGGGGTGATGAGCTCGTGCGCGTCGTCGTCGATATCCCGACGGGCCTGAGTGCCAAGGAACGCCAGCTCATGCAGGAGTGGGCCCGCCTGCGCGGCGTCAAGGCCGGGTAGCAGGCTCGTCCCGCCCGAAGCAGCGGTAAAGGAGTTTAGCGATGCCGACATACGAGTATGAGTGCAAGGCCTGCGGGCATCGGTTCGAGAAGATGCAGCCGATCACGGCCGCGGCCATCAAGACGTGCCCCGCGTGCTCCAGGAAGAAGCTCGTCCGGCTCATCGGGGCCGGGGCGGGCTTCATCTTCAAGGGCGCTGGTTTCTACGCCACCGATCACCGCAAGGGGTCGCAGCCCAAGGCCCCTGCGTGCCCGGCTGCCGGCGATACGCCGGGCTGTGCCGGGTGTTCGAAAAATCCTTCCTGATGACAGCGCGCAGGGGCTTTTCCCTATGGGGACCGGTGGGCGCCTATGCGGCGCTCATCTTCTTTTTGTCCTCCCTCAAAGGCTCCCGACCCTTCCCGTTATTCCCCCATGGCGACAAGGTGCTGCACGCCCTCTTGTATCTGCCGTTCGGTTTTTTGACCTTGCGGGCGGCGCGGGTCAGCCTGGGGCACCGGTGGCTTGGCGCTTTACTGGGCTCTTTTTTTGTGGTATCCTTATATGCTCTAAGTGATGAAGTTCACCAGCTTTTCGTTCCGGGAAGGACATTTTCGCTCTGGGACTGGGGGGCTGACCTCCTAGGGGCGGCGGCCGGCATCTGGCTCTGCTATGGCAAAGATCGAACCCTTTCGCAGTCTTCACTATAACCCCGACCATATCACTGATCTTTCTCTGGTGGTCGCCCCGCCTTACGATGTCATCGATGGCAGCGGCCAGGAGGCGCTCTACCAGAAGCACCCCTATAACTTCGTTCGGCTCATCCTGGGCAGGGAGCTCGGCGCCGACACCGCCGCCGAGAACCGCTACACCCGCGCCGGCGCCTACTTTGACGAATGGCAACGCCGCGGTATCCTCGTTCAGGACGAGAAGCCCGCGCTCTACGTCATCGAGCAGAAGTTCTCCGTCAGCGGCCGGTCCATGCGCCGGCTGGGCTTCATCGCCCTGATGCGGCTGGATGATGACGGCGGGAAGGTGTCCATCTATCCCCACGAGCACACCCACGCCGCTCCCAAGGAAGACAGGTTGCGCCTTTTCCGCACCGTGGAGGCGAATCTGAGCCCGATCTTTACGGTCTTTTCCGACCCCAAAAAGACCGTGCGCCGCCTGTTGGACCGCGTCATGCGCGCCGGGAAGCCGGCCTCTTCGTGCCGCGACCCTGAGGGGGTCGAGAACCGCCTGGGACGCGTCACAGACCCGGCCCTGATCGAAAAGGTCAAGAAGGAGCTGAGCGGCCGCGAGGTCTTCATCGCCGACGGCCACCACCGCCATGAGGTCGCGCGCCTCTTCCGGGGGGAGAAGCGCCGCGAGCTCGGCACCGCCTTCAAAGACTCTTACAACTTCATCATGACCTATTTCACGGCGCTCGAGGATGAAGGGATCTGCATCCTGCCGACGCACCGCCTGGTGGAGAAGGCGGCCTTCAGCCTCGAGGCGCTCAAGCCGGCCTTTGGCGTGGAGAAGCGCGCCGACTCCAAGGACCTGGTTGCGGCCATGGGTCAGGGGAAGGGAGAGGCGGTCTTCGGTGTTTACCGGGACAAGGAGTATTTCCTGCTCAGGCTCTGTGACCGCAAGCTGCCCCGGCAGGTCCTGCCGGACGCGACAGAGGATTACCGCGCGCTCGACGTGGCGCTTTTGCACAAGATCGTCTTCGACCATTTCCTGAAGATATCCCTCGAACAGGTCCGTTACGAGGTCCAGGTGGACCGGGCTGTCGCCGCCGTGGACGAGGGGCGTTACAGCGCGCTCTTTCTCTTGAATCCGACGCGTATCGAACAGATCCGGGCGATCGCGCTCGGCGGCGGGGCCATGCCCCAGAAGTCCACGTATTTTTATCCCAAGGTCCTGAGCGGCCTGGCGGTCCATAAGTTCTAGGTGACGGCAGATGCCCTTCTTCAGCAAACCCAAATATACCATCGTCAAGATCCGCAAGCGCGAGATCCCGATGGGGCTGTGGACGAAGTGTCCGGAGTGCGGGGAGCCTCTTTACAAGAAGACGCTCGAGGAGAACCTCCGGGTCTGCCCCAAGTGCCAGCACCACTTCACCATGACGGCGCTCGAGCGGCTGCAGATGATCACGGACGAGGACACCTTCAAGGAGTACGACGCCGGTCTCTTGAGCCTCGACCCCCTCGAGTTCAAAGGGGTCAAGTCCTACAAGCAGAAGATCGCCGAGGACCAGAAAGTGACGGAACTGCGCGAAGCCGTGGTGACGGGCGAGGGGGCGGTCTTCGGCAAGAAGGCGGTGGTGGCGGTGACCGATTCGCGCTTCATCATGGGTTCCATGGGCTCGGTCGTGGGCGAGAAGGTGACGCGGGCCATCGAACAATCCATCCGCAAGAAGCTGCCGCTCGTGATCGTCTCGGGCTCCGGCGGCGGGGCCCGCATGTATGAGGGGATCCTGAGCCTGATGCAGATGGCCAAGACCTCGGCGGCCCTGAGGAGGCACCACGGCGCGGGGCTTTTGTATATCTCCATTTTGACCAACCCGACGATGGGCGGGGTGATGGCCTCTTTCGCAGGCCTGGGCGATATCATCATCGCCGAACCCAGGGCCCTGCTCGGGTTTGCCGGGCCGCGCGTCATCGAGCAGACGACGCGCCAGAAGCTCCCGGAGGGGTTCCAGCGGTCGGAGTTCATGCTGGAGCACGGCCTCATCGACATGATCGTGCCGCGCAAGGAGTTGAAGGAGTGCTTGCACCGGCTCATCGATTATTTGGGGTGACAGACAGGACGGTCATGGCCCAGGTCAGTCTAAAGAACGTCAGCAAGGTCTATCCTGGCAACGTGCGCGCCGTGGACAACGTCAGCCTGGGGGTCGAGAACAAGGAGTTCCTCGTCCTCGTCGGGCCCTCCGGATGCGGCAAGTCGACCACCCTGCGCATGATCGCGGGCCTCGAAGATATCTCCGAAGGCACCATTTGCATCGGCGACCGCGTGGTCAACGACATCCCCGCCAAAGATCGCGACATCGCGATGGTCTTCCAGAACTACGCCCTCTATCCCCACATGACGGTCTTCGAGAACATGGCCTTTGGCCTCATCCTGCGCCGGTATCCCAAGTCCGAGATCGTGCGCCGCGTCCACGACGCGGCGGACATCCTCGGGATCAGGCACTATCTCGCGCGCAAGCCCCGGGAGCTCTCCGGAGGCGAGCGCCAGCGCGTCGCGGTGGGCCGGGCGATCGTGCGCAAGCCCATGGTTTTTTTGTTCGATGAGCCCTTGAGCAACCTCGACGCCAAGCTGCGCGTCCAGATGCGCACCGAGATCCACAAGCTGCACATCAAGCTCCAGACCACGATGATCTACGTCACCCACGACCAGACGGAGGCCATGACCATGGGCGACCGCATCGCCGTCATGATCGACGGCGTGGTCCAGCAGGTGGCGGACCCCCTCACGGTCTACGACAAGCCCGTCAATAGATTCGTCGCTTCGTTCATCGGCTCCCCGCCCATGAACTTTTTGACCGGCCGTCTTGTCGGGGACAACGGCCGCCTGTACTTCGACGAGGGGGACCTGCGGGTCCGTGTCGTCAAGGACATGGAGGCGACGATGGCGCGCTTCCTCGATAAAGAGGTGGTCCTCGGCATCCGCGCCGAGGACGTCTACGACAGGCTTTTCGTCTCCGAGACGCCGGCCGAGAACATCGTGCGCGCCACCTGCGAGGTCGTCGAACCCATGGGCTCCGAGGTCTATCTCTACCTCAAGACGAGCCGCCACACCTTCGTCGCGCGTGTCGGGGCCCACGACCGGCCCGCGGTCAATGAAGACATGGACCTCGTTTTCGACATGGGCAAGGTCCACTTTTTCAATGCCGAGACACAAGAGACCATTGTCTGAGACGTCTGCCGCCTTCATCCTTCCCGGCGCCTGCCTTGTCTTTGCCGCGTCTTTCTTTTTTTGCGTCGCCGGTCATCCCGTTGTCACCCTGCCCCTCCTGGGGCTTGCCGCCGCGTTCCTCCTGGCGGCCTACGTCCTCTTTGCCCGTCAGCGCTCCCGGCGCACGGTCGTCCTGCTCCAAAACGAGCTGCTGCAGGAAGAGACGCACACCGCCGAGCGTGACATCGGCCGCTCGGCCGTCCTCAAGGAATCCCTGAAAAAGAAGATCCGCAGCTACGAAGACCTGGAGGCCTTCTCGGCGCGCCTCAACGAGGCGGTCCGGCTCGACGACCTGTGCGACACCGTCGTGCACGAGGTCTTGAGGCTCTTCGAGAACACGGGGCGGGCGCTCTTGTATCTCGTCAACGAGACGACACGGCGCCTCGAACTGCGGGCGACCTTCTGCGAGCCGCCGGACGCCCGCATCAAGCATAAGACCGGCGACGCCTTTGACCAATGGGTCCTGCGTCACGCCCAGCCCCTCCTTGTCGAAAGCGTGACGACGGACTTCCGTTTCAATACCGACGCGATCGGTGCCGGGATCGAGCGGCCGCTGGCGTCGTTGATCAGCGTGCCCTTCGAGACCGCCCAGCGGTTCCTGGGCATCCTGCGCCTGGAGTCGACGGCCGCCCACCGCTTTGAGGCCGATGACCTGCGTCTCTTGGCGATCTGCGGGGATATCGCCCACCTGGCGCTGGAGAACGCGCTGTATCTCGGCCACATGCAGGAGCTTTCCCAGACGGACGCCCTGACGCAGCTGGCCCTGCGCCGCTTCGGCCTGCGCCGTTTGAAAGAGGAGATGGCGCGGGTGGAGCGGTCCGGCTCTTCGCTGTCGCTCTTGATGATCGACATCGACCACTTCAAACAGATGAACGACACGCTGGGCCACACGGCCGGCGACGTCGTCCTGCAGAGGATCGCGGGGGTGCTCAAGTCCTACTTTTGCGTTCCGGGGGCGGTGGTCTTTCGTTACGGCGGGGAGGAGTTTGCCATCGGACTGCCTGACGTCGTCAAGGCCGAGGCCGTGCGCCTGGCCGAGAGCCTGCGCCGGGCGCTGGAGACCAAGGATATCTCGTTAAGGCGCCGGACGCTGCGCGCCACCGTGTCCATCGGCGTGGCCTCTTTTCCTCAGGACGCACCGGACCAGAACGAACTCCTGAGGCTGGCCGACGAGGCGCTGCTCACGGCCAAGAGAAAGGGACGCAACCGCGTATGTGCGTGCTGAACCTTATCATCATGGTCCTCTCCGGGACCCTGGGCCTTTTGTCCTTCCGGAGGTTTCTGAAGCGGTGGGGGGGCCAAGTGGACCGGCAGGGCGTCGACCTGCGCTGTCAGCTCGAAAAGCTGGCTGAGGTGCGGCGCGACGCCGACGCGGATCTGGCGGTGATGGGCGAGCGCCTCGCCCAGACGGTGCGGATCTACGAGGCGGCCCGTGACGTCTGCGCCACGCTTGAGGAGCAGGAGCTCTGGAAGCGTTTTTGCGACAATCTCAAGGTGATAGCCCCTTACACCGGTTGCGTCCTGACGGACGAGCCCGAGGGGGTGTCGGCGGTCTGCGGTCAGGAGACGGTCTTTGCGCTCGGCGATAAGGAGGGGTGGCTGGGCAGTATCCATATCCGCGGCATGAGCGTCCAGGATTACCCGCATGCCATGATCCTCGTGAGGCAGTTTGCCCGCGGTCTGCGCCGGGCGCGCCTCTACCATGCGGTGCAGGAGCTGGCCGTGACAGACAGCCTGACGGGGACGGCGACGCGGCGCTACGCGTCGGAGCGCATCGACGAAGAGGTCGCGCGCGCCCGGGCCTACGGCATTAGCCTGACCTTTATGATGATCGACATCGACGACTTCAAGGCGGTGAACGACATGCACGGTCACCTCGTCGGTGACTCTATCCTTTGCGAGGTGGCCCGGCGCGTCAGGCATGAGATCCGCGAGGTGGACATGATCGGCCGTTACGGCGGGGAGGAGTTCATGGTCCTGGCACCCCAGACCGGCCGCGAGGGCGCCGGGATCCTGGCCGAGCGCATCCGCCGGGGCGTGGCCGAGCAGCCGGTGCGCGCCTACGACGAGACGCTCCAGGTCAGTATCAGCGTGGGCGTCGCCATCTTTCCGCAGGACGCGGATACCGCCCAGGCGCTCATCGAGGCCGCGGACAAGGCCCTGTACGCGGCCAAGGCCGGCGGCAAGAACTGCGTCCGCTTCGTCGGCCCCGCATAGCGTCCGGACGGGGCTTCCTCCCCCGTCAGACGAAGTTTTTCGCCGTCTGCTTCGGTTTGCGACGCGCTGCTCGGCGATATATTGCTTCGCCTGGCCGCCTGCGGGTTTCACCCTCCGGCGGCACGAGCTAAGATGACCTTCGTCACATTATGGTAGTCGCGCACGCGTCGCAATTCCTCGCAGACGTTTGCCGAAAAACTTCTGATCGTCTGCCGGGGGAGGAAGCCCCGTCCGGCCCAAAACGTGTGATCCCATGGAACAGCCAGTGCCCTGGAACCTTAAGGACGTCCTCTTGACGTTCATCTACACGGCGGCGCTGTGCGTGGTGATCATCTTCTGGGGCATGGTGATCGTCTGGTCCGCGCTGACACTCTGGCATCTTGTCACCGGCGAGACGGCCGGCAGCGTCCGGGAGGCCCTGCGTGACGTCAACGACGCCTACTTCATCCTCGTCTTTTACGCCTCGTTGTTTCTGGCCTTTCGTCATCGCATCCTGCGCCGTTACAGCATCGACCTGCGTGGTGTCTTCTTTGCCTCGAGCGCACCGCTCAAGGACGTCTGGGCCGGGGTCAAGGCCTATTTCGTCTTTGCCGGCGGTCTCATCTTCCTGGTCCTGTTGCTCTTTCTGGCCGCGGGCCTGCTCGACATGTTTTTGGGGACGCGGTCCACAGAGGGCGTGGAGGTCTATTTCATCGCCTCGCACCTGGAGCAGATGGAGGTGACGCCCGTGGCGCAACACGCCATCGGCGTGCTCCTCGTTCTTCTCCTGGGACCTTTTTTTGAGGAGGTCCTCTTCCGCGGTTGCCTCTACCGTGCCCTGCGCCGGCGTTTTGCCTTTTGGCCCGCCGCCCTGCTGGCCAGCTTCGGCTTCGCGGCCGTGCACGGCTACTTCTTTCTGTTCGTGTACGTCTTTGTCCTCGGGATGGTCCTGACCATCCTTTATGAGCGGCGCGGCAATCTGGTGGCGCCGCTGGCCTTCCATGTCCTGAACAACGCGGTGGTCGTCGTGCTCCTTTTTCTCTCGATCAAGTGATAATCCTTGCGCCCGCCAACGCGTTGCGATAAAATGAATTCCGAAAAAAGAGTATTTTAAATTCAGCACCCAGCGGGGGTTATGCCCAATCCCTTCCTTTATCTCGGCGTGGATGTCGGCGGGACATTCACCAAGACCGCCCTGATCGATCCCGCGGGCCGGGTCCTCTCAAAAGAAGTGATATCTTCACGGGGCTTCAGCCGTAAGTCCGTCCTGGCCGCGCGCCTCAACGGGGCTGTGGAGCTCTTGTGTCAGCGGGCCGGCCGGCGGCGCAAGGACCTCGTCGCCGCCGGGGTGGGGGTGCCGGGCCCGGTCGACTTCGGCCGCGGCCTCGTGTTGAGCCTGACGAATATCCGCGGGTGGACGCGTTTTGCGCTGGCCCGGTTTCTCAGTAAGCGCCTGGGCATGCCTGTCTTCGTCGAAAACGACGCCAACTGCATGGCGCTGGCCGAGAACCGGCGCGGCGCGGCGCGCGGGTTTGCGCACGCCCTGTGCGTGACGCTGGGCACGGGCGTGGGCGGCGGCTTGATCCTTGGCGGCAAGATCTACCGCGGCCCGTTTTTTCTCGGCGGGGAGGTCGGGCACATCCCTGTTTGTGATACAGGGCCGGCGTGTTCCTGCGGCGGGAAGGGGTGCCTGGAGCGTTTCGTCGGCAACGCCGCGCTCGCGGCCCGGGCGCGCCGGATCTTTAAAAAGAGGATATCGCTCGAGGAGGTCAGCGCGCGGGCACGGCAGGGCGAACGCCGCGCCCGGCGGTTCTGGCAGGAGACGGGCAGGCTCACGGGCCGGGCGCTGGCCGGTGTCGTCAACACCTGCAATCCCGAGGTCATCGTGGTCGGCGGCGGGGTGGCGCAGGCGGGGCCCGTCCTCCTGAAGGCATTGGCGCGTGCGGTGCGGCGCCACGCGATGCGCCCGATCAAGCGTCACATCAAGGTGCGCCGGGCGATATTGGGGAATGACGCGGGCATGATCGGCGCGGCCCTTTTGGCAAAGGAACAGGCAGAGGCATGATGCGGCGTTTCTTTTTCGTGATGCTGGCGGTAGCGGCGGGGGCAGGGGGCATGCCGGCCGCTCAAGCCCAGACGGCCGCCAAGGTGCCTATCACGGTGAACGGCGACACGGTGGAGTTCCTTGCCGAGGGGCGCGAGGTCGTCGCCGACGGCAACGTGGAGATCGTCTATAAGGACTCCGTCCTGCGCTGCGACCGCGTCCAGGTGTTTCTGGATGAAAAGCTGGTGATCGCCGAGGGCGGCGTCTCTTTTATCCGGACCGGCGCCCAGGAGATGCGCGGCGAGATGCTCATCTATGACTTCGGCGACCAGACCGGCACGATCGTCGAGCCCGATGTCACCTTCAGCCCTTATTACGGCCGGGCCGCGCTCATGGAGAAGGTATCGGACACCGAGTTTTTGATGGAGGAGACCCTTATCTCCTCCTGTGACCTGCCGCATCCGCACTGGGGCCTGAGCTCCCGCGAGGTAGGCATCGACGACAATGTCCTGCAGGCGCACGGCACGGTCCTGCGCCTGGGCCCCATCCCCGTCATGTATTTTCCGTTTTTCAGCAAGGAACTCACGGACAAGAAGCCGCGCCTCATGATCATCCCCGGCCACAGCAAGGACTTCGGCATGGAGCTCTACGGCTCCTGGCGCTATTACCTGAACAAGAACGCGCGCGGCGAAGTGCACATGGACTGGTATCAGGAGAAAGGTTTCGGCCAGGGCATCGACCTGAATTACGACACCAAGCTCTTGGGCCGCGGCCAGGTCAAGTATTACCGCATCGACGAGGAGGACACGCGCGAGGAGATCCCCGAGCCCCTGCGGGAGAGCGACGAGCGTTCACGGCTGGAACTGCGCCACCGCTGGGAGCCGACGCCGGAGGACCAGGTCGTCCTCGAGTACTTCCGGGCCTCGGACAGCACCTTCCGCAAGGACTACTTCTACCGCGAATATGAAAAACAGGCCAACCCCCGGTCCTTCTTTGTGTACTCCCACGTCTTTCCCCAGGCGACCGTGAGCCTGTTGGGCGAGCCGCGCGTCAATCCCTGGGAGACGGTCCTGCAGCGGATCCCGGAGCTGAAGCTCGAGACGATCAACCATAAGATCTTCGAGACGCCCTTCTACTACAAGAACACGACGACCGCGGCGCACTTGGCGAACACCACCGCCGACTCGGCGGTCACCGCGGACGTGAACCGTTCCGATATCACCCAGCAGGTCTCGTATCCCTTCCGTTTCATGTCGCTGGACGTCAACCCCTTCGTCGGCCACCAGGACACGTATTATTCGCGCGGCGTCGAGCCGGGCGACGGGTTCTGGCGGGGTGCCTTCTTCAGCGGCATCGACCTCTCCACGCGGCTCTACAGGATCTTTGACGTCGAGACGCAGGCCTGGGGGCTGTCTATCGACAAGCTGCGCCACGTCGTCACCCCGCAGGTCCAGTACCGCTACCGACAGCGGCCGACGGTGGACAACGGCCGCCTCCTCCAGATGGATACCATCGACAGCCTCGATCTGCAGGACATGCTGATCTTCTCTCTCGAGAACAAGCTGCAGACGAAACGCAACGAACAGATCGCGGACCTGGTGACGCTCATCTTGTCGACCCAGTACCACCTCCAGCGCAACGACACCGTCGGCAAGGGGTTTGACACGTTCACCTATGACCTGGAGTTCAAGCCCTATGAGGCGTGGGAGTTCGATTCGGACGCGTCCTTTGACATGAGGGACGGGTTCTTCCGCACCGTCAACGCGGACCTGTGGGCGCACATGGGGCGCGTGAGCGTGTCGAGCGGGTACCGTTTCAAGAAAGACGAGAGCAGCCAGGTGACGGCCGGCATGACGTGGAAGCTCAACCCCTTCTGGTCGATGGGGCTTTACGAGCGGTTTGAATGCAAGACCGGGGATCTGGTCGAGCAGGAGTACCGCCTGACCCGCGACATGCACTGTTGGCTGATGCAGTTCATCGTCAATAATCGGAACAGCGAGGGGATAACCTTCATGCTCGGTTTCACGTTAAAGGCCTTTCCTGACGTCGGTATCGAGGGACAGAAGACCTTCCGTCCGCCTCGCGAGGCCCCTTAAGGGGAGGGTGTTCCATGAATGTGGGCATTATTGGAGCGGGATACGTGGGGTTGGTCTCCGGCGCCTGTTTCGCCGAGCTCGGGCATAGGGTCGTCTGCGTGGACAACGACGAGACGAAGATAAAGGCGTTGAAAAAGCTGAAGGTCCCCATCTACGAGCCGGGCCTCACCGCGCTCGTGAAAAAGAACGTGCGCCGGGGCCGTTTGACCTTCACCGCGCGGATCCTGGACGCGGTGAAAAAGGCCGAGGTCATCTTCATCGCCATCGGGACCCCGCCTAAGGACAACGGCGAGGCGGACCTGACCGGCATCGAGAGCGTGGCGCGAACCATCGCCAAGGGCATGCGTTCCTACCGGCTCATCGTCGAGAAGTCCACCGTTCCCGTCGATACCGGGCGGTGGGTCAAGCACACGGTCAGCATCAACAAGCGCAAGGGGGTCACCTTCGACGTCGCCTCCAACCCCGAGTTCCTGCGCGAGGGGCAGGCGATCAACGACTTCCTGCATCCGGACCGCATCGTGATCGGCGTGGAGTCCGCTCGGGCCCAGGCGCTCCTGCGCAAGCTTTATCAAGGCATCGACGCGCCGATCCTGGCCACGGACATCAAATCCGCGGAGCTCATCAAGCACGCCTCGAACTCGTTTTTGGCGATCAAGATCTCGTTCATCAACGCGGTGGCGCGCGTCTGCGAGCTGGCCGGCGCGGACGTGGCACAGGTGGCCCGCGGCGTGGGTCAGGACCGGCGCGTGGGCCCAGGCTTTCTCGAGGCGGGGATCGGCTTCGGCGGCTTCTGTCTGCCCAAGGACCTGGATGCCTTCGTCATGATCGCGCGCAAGCTCGGTTACGACTTCGATCTCTTGAAGGAGGTCAAGCGCATCAACGAGGCGCAGAAGGCGCTCTTCGTCAAGAAGATCGAGGACCAGCTGTGGAACATCAAAGATAAGACGATCTGTATCTGGGGCCTGGCGTTCAAGCCCCACACCGATGACATGCGTTTCGCCCCGTCCCTGGACATTATCCAGGCGCTGCAGGCCCACGGCGCCCGCATCAAGGCCTTCGACCCCGAGGCGACGGCCAAGGCGAAAAGGGTCTTGCGCAACGTCACCTTCTGCCGCGATCCGTACGAGGCCGCGGCCGGGTCGGAGTGCGTCGTCATCCTCACGCAGTGGCCGCAGTTCAAGGAGCTGGACTTCAAGAGGGTCAAGAAGCTGCTGCGCCAGCCGCTGGTCATCGACGGCCGCAACATGTTCACGCCCTCAGGCATGAAGAGGCTGGGTCTGCGTTATGTCTCGATAGGGAGGGCGTCCGCATGAAGACGGCGCTGATCACCGGCGGGGCCGGCTTCATCGGGTCGCATTTGTGCGACCTCTTCGTGAAAAAGGGGTGGCGGGTCATCTGTCTCGATAACCTGTTGACCGGTTCGCTCGAGAACATCAGGCACCTCCGCCGCCGCCGGAGGTTCTGTTTTTTCAGGCATAATATCGCGCAGCCGACCTGCCCGAAAGGGCGTATCGACCTCATCCTTCACTTTGCGTCGCCGGCGAGCCCCGTCGATTATCTGCTCTATCCGATCCAGACGCTCAAGGTCGGGGCATTGGGCACGCATAATTGTCTGGGGATCGCCAAGGCGAAGGGGGCGCGTTTTTTGCTCGCTTCTACCTCGGAGGTCTACGGCGACCCCCACGTCCATCCGCAGCCCGAGGAGTACTGGGGTCACGTCAACCCCATCGGGCCGCGCGGCGTCTACGACGAGGCCAAGCGCTTTGCCGAGGCCCTCACCATGGCGTACCACCGCGTCCACAGGCTCGACACGCGCATCGTGCGGATCTTCAATACGTATGGCCCGCGCATGCGCCTCAAGGACGGCCGCGCCATCCCCAACTTCATCACGCAGGCCCTGCGCGGGGAGGCGATCACGATCTACGGCTCCGGCCGCCAGACCCGCTCCTTCTGCTATATCTCGGACATGGTGGATGGGATATACCGGCTGACGCAGGCCGGCACCACCGACCCCGTGAACATCGGCAATCCGGCCGAGCTCTCCCTGAACGGTCTGGCCCGGAGGATCAAGAAGATCGCCGGCAGCCCGAGCCCCTTCGCGCACCGACCCCTTCCGACGGATGATCCCAAGCAGCGTCAGCCCGATATACGCAAGGCCCGCCGTCTCCTCAAGTGGCGGCCGCGCGTCAAGCTCGAAGACGGCCTGGCCGCGACGATCCGCTGGTTCCGCCCGCGCGTGTGAAGCCATACGCACGCCAACCCCCTGCGGCAACGCATAGAAAAAACGAGTCTCTACCATGATAAGAACGAGTGACAAGATCAGGACGCTGGTGAGGCTCTTTGCCGATAACGGGCAGCCGAAGGTCTTCTCCTTCCACGACTGCCTGCCGGAGGTCTTTTCGCGGTACATCGAGCTCTTGGTGGCCAAGCGCTACCGCGTCGTCAGCGGCGAGGAACTATGGGGCCGCACGCACTTCGCGGCCGGCAAGGGCAAGAAGGAGGTCGTCCTGACCTTTGACGACGGCCGCCGCAACTGCTGGACGGTGATCTTTCCGCTCCTGAAGAAGTATAAGGTCAAAGCGGTCCTCTTCGTCATCCCGGGCCGCATCCGCGATACCGGCGAGGCCCTGCCCAACCTCGAAGACTATTGGAACGGGAAGACGACCTGGGAGAACGTGTATGTGAGCCACCGGCAGGAGCCTTATTTGACCTGGCGGGAGCTTGAGATCATGCAAGCGAGCGGCCTCGTGGACGTCTCTTCCCACGGCCTCAACCATGAGGTCGTCTTTTCCTCGGCGCGGCTCCATGATTTTCAGCACCCCGGCGTCTATGAGATGCCCGTCTACTTTGACGAGTGGTTCCAGGCCGGCCGGCCGAGCCTCGAGGATTCATGGGGCGCGCCGGTCTACGAGCGTTCGTGGGCCCCGCTGGCCCAGAACGTCTATGTCCCGCCGGACGGCGCGCGCCGCGCCATGAACGATTTCGTCAAGGACCAGGGGGGTTTCCTCTTCTTCAGAAAGAAGGGGTGGCGGGCCCAGTTGCAACGCCACTATGAGGGCCTGCCGGCGCCGGCCGCGCCCCCTGTTTTTAAAAAGAATCCAAGCCCTGAATCCCTCGAGGATTCCGTTTCGACATCTAAGCGCTTGATCGAGAGCCGGTTGAAGGCCCCTTGTCCGGGCTTTTCGCTGCCGCTCTATCAGGACCCTGCCGTTCTGGAGGATGTCCTTGACCGTGCCGGGTACCGTCTCGCCTTTGGGGGGCCCTTCGCGGCCCGCTCCCGGTACAAGAAAGTGCCTATCCTCAATCGCCTGCCTGGGTTTTGGCTCCGATTTCTTTCCTATCTTTGACCTGCCGATAAAAAATAAAAAAATTCTTGACAAAACTATATAGAATCAATATACTTAACGCTTTACGCCTTCGCCCCTGTAGCTCAGTCGGTAGAGCACGTCCTTGGTAAGGACGGGGTCACCGGTTCAATTCCGGTCGGGGGCTTTCTCGACGACAAACGATGAGAGAGCAGATCCTTTTAGAGTGTCCGGTATGCAAACGCCGTTCCTATGCGACGATGAAGAACAAAAAGAAACATACCGCCCGGCTGGAGCTGAAAAAGTTCTGCCCTCAGTGCCGCAAGCACGAGAAATTCAAGGAAGTTAAGTGATTGGGCGCGCAGGAGTTCGGCGCGGCTGCATCCCCGATGTCAGGAGCTTCGGTTAACGGTATCCCGCACGGTCAAAATCTTAGGGGTGTCGGTTAACGGTAAACCACTGGTCTCCAAAACCAGCACTGGGGGTTCGATTCCCTCCACCCCTGCTGAAAAAAAGCAAAAGGTGCGGGACGGTCATACATGTTCCCCGCCAGGCCAAAACATAGACAATGACGACGCCGCTCACGGTCATCAAAAAGGTCCCGGATTTCTTCTCGCAGGTCAAGGCGGAGCTTCTCAAGGTCTCCTGGCCTTCCCGCAAGGACCTCGTGGGCGCGTCCGCGGTGGTCGTCGTGGCCACGGCTCTGCTGACGGCGTATATCGGGGCCCTTGATTTCCTGCTGACGCGGATCGTCACCCTCGTGATGAAATGAAAAAGTGGTACGTGGTGCATACGCAGACGGGCTCCGAGGAGAAGGTGAAGCGGGCCCTCCTCCACCGCCTGGAGATGAGTGCCATCAAGGAACAGTTCGGCGAGATCCTGATCCCCACGGAACAGGTCTCCGAGGTGCGCTCCGGCAAGAAGAAGATCAGTGAGCGCAAGTTCTTTCCGGGTTATATCCTCGTCGAGATGGAGCTCAACGAGAACACGTGGCTCTTCGTGCGCACGACGCCGGGGGCCACGGGTTTCATCGGCATGGGCAAGCAGCCTTCCTCCCTGACCCAGGAGGAGGTGGACAATATCATGCGCCGCACCGTGGAGACGCAGACCAAGCCCAGCCCCAAGACCCACTTCCAGAAGGGCGAGGCGGTGCGCATCATCGAGGGGCCCTTTTTGAACTTCAACGGCACCATCGAAGACGTGAACAACGAGAAACAGAAGATCAAGGTGAGCGTGTCGATCTTCGGGCGCTCCACGCCCGTCGAGCTCGAGTTCTGGCAGATCGAGAAGGTGTGATATGGCAAAAAAGGTCGTCGCACAGATAAAGCTCCACGTGCCCGCGGGCGCGGCCAATCCCGCGCCGCCGGTCGGCCCGGCCCTGGGCCAGCACGGCGTCAATATCATGCAGTTCTGCAAGTCTTTCAACGAGCAGACCAAGGACAGGGACGGCATCATCCTGCCCGTCATCATCAGCGTCTACGAGGGCAAGAAATTCGATTTCATCATCAAGACCCCGCCGTGCTCGGTCCTCATCAAGCGCGCGGCGGGCCTGGCGAAGGCCTCGGGGACGGCGGGCAAGGAGACGATCGGCAGCGTCACGATGGCGCAGGTCGAGGAGATCGCCAAGATCAAGATGGCGGACCTGAACACCGCGGACATGGACGTCGCCAAGAAGACCGTCATGGGAACGGCCCGCAGCATGGGCATCGAGGTCAAGGGGTGATCGTGGCACGCAAGACGAGCAAGCGCATGAAGGAAGCGTCCAAGGCCGTCACGCAGGGCAAGATGTATTCCCTTAAGGAGGCGCTCGACGCGCTCTTGGGGGCGCCCAAGTGCAAGTTCGACGAGAGCCTTGAGGTGTGCTTCCATTTGCGCGTGGACACGAAGAAGTCCGACCACATGGTCCGCGGCACGGTGATCCTTCCCCACGGCACCGGCAAGAAGGTCTGCGTGGCTGTTTTCTGCCGGGGCGAGGCCGAGAAGGAGGCGCAGGAGGCCGGGGCGGACCATATCGGCGCGCAGGAGATGATCGATAAGGTCGCCGGAGGCTGGATGGATTTCGACGCCGTTGTCGCCACCCCCGATCTCATGAAGGATCTGAGCAAGCTGGGAAAGATCTTAGGGCCGCGGGGCCTGATGCCGAGCCCCAAGACGGGCACGGTCACCCAGAAGGTGGGCCAGGCCGTCAAGGAGCTCAAGGCCGGCAAGGTCGAGTATAAGGTCGACAAGCAGGGGGGCATCCACGTGGCGGTCGGTAAGCTGTCGTTCGGGGCCGAGAAGCTGTACGAGAACGCCCTTACCTTAATAGAGAGCATCAAGAACGCTAAACCGGCGACGGTCAAGGGAGAGTTCGTGAGGTCGCTCTGTGTTTCTTCCACCATGGGGCCGGGGTTCAGGGTGAGCGCATGACGGCCCTCGTGAAGAAGATCGGCGTCCTGTACCGAGAACTCGTGACCGCGGAGCTCAAGCGCCGCGTGGAGGCGTCTTGCGACATCTTTTTGATAAATTTTGAGAAGCTCAAGTCCGCCGAGGTCTCGCACCTGCGCAAGGCGCTCAAGGGGTCCGGCGGGAGCCTGCTGGTCGCCAAGAACAGCTTCATGCGCCGGGCCCTTGAGGAGACCAAGAGGCCCGGTGAGGCCCTCAAGCTTTTGGACGGACCCATGGGCGTGGTCTTTGTCAAGGAGGACCCGATCGGCGTCTGCAAGGCCCTGGTCGATTTCGCCAAGGCCCATGAGGCGCTCTCCATCCGCGGCGGCATCATGACGGACCGCATGGTGAGCAAGGATGACGTCAAGAAGATAGCGGTCCTGGGTTCGCGCCAGGCCCTTTATCAGCAGGTCGCCGGCGTTCTGAACGCGCCGGTCGCCCAGCTCGCGCAGGGGCTCAATCAGATAGTGACAAAACTGGCTTACGCGCTCAAGGCCGTCAGCGATACGAAAAAATAGATCCATAAGAAAAAACAGGACCAAAGGGAGGAAGACACGATGGCAAAGATCGAAGAGATGATCAAAGAGATCGAAACGATGAGCGTCCTGGAGCTCTGCGACCTGGTCAAGGCGATCGAAGAGAAATTCGGCGTCTCGGCCGCAGCGCCCGTCATGACGGTGGCGGCCGGAGCGCCGGCCGCAGGCGGCGCGGCGGAAGAAGAGAAGACGGTCTTCAACGTCATCCTGGAGAACGCCGGCGCCACTAAGATCGCGGTCATCAAGGAGGTCCGCGCGGTCACGAGCTTAGGGCTCAAAGAGGCGAAGGACCTCGTTGATGGAGCGCCCAAGCCCGTGAAGGAAGGCGTGCTTAAGGAAGAGGCCCAAGAGATCAAGAAGAAGCTCGAGGCCGCCGGCGCCAAGGTTTCATTGACGTAACAGCGAAGCGGAGAGGGAATGAGCAAGACAAAGAGTTTCGCCAAGTTAAAAGAGATCTACCCCATGCCGCACCTGCTGGACATCCAGCTCTTGTCCTTCGAGGAGTTCTTGCAGAGGGATGTCAAGCCGGAGGCGCGTGAGGGTGTGGGCCTGCAGGAGGCCTTCAGCGAGGTCTTCCCGATCGAGAGCTTTGACAAGCGCTTCCGCCTCGAGTTCGTCAGCTACACGCTGGGCAAGCCCAAGTACTCGATCGAGGAGTGCCGCCGCCGCGGCATGTCGTACGCCTCGCCGTTGCGCGCCAACCTGCGCCTGATCACGCCCCACGACGTCAAGGTCCAGGAGGTCTACTTCGGCGAGATCCCGCTGATGACGCCGACAGCCAGTTTCATCATCAACGGCGACGAGCGCGTCGTGGTCAGCCAGTTGCAGCGCTCGCCCGGCGTCTGCTTCGAGGAGGAGCAGCACCCGACGGGCAAGAAGATCTTTTACGGCCGCATCATCCCGTACCGCGGCGCGTGGCTCGAGTTCAAGTACGACCTGAACGAGGTCCTTCTGGCCTACGTCGACCGCCGGCGCAGCTTCCCCGCGACGCAGATCCTGCGCATCATGGGCTTTGCGACCGATGAGGATATCCGTCAGGCCTTCGGCGGCCGGGAGATCCCCGAGGTCGCCAATACCCTCAAGAAAGACTTCACGAAGAGCAAGGAAGAGGCCTTGATCGACTTCTACCGCAAGATGCGGCCGACCGAGCCCGTGACCCCCGAAGCCGCCGAAGACCTCTTCTATCGTCTCTTTTATGACCCGAAGCGCTATGACCTGTCGCGCGCGGGCCGTTTCATCTTGAACCGCAAGTTGAACATGGAGGCCCCCCTCGACAAGCGCATCATCGACGCCGAGACCGTGATCCGCGTCATCGATTACCTGGTCAGTTTGAAGAAGGGGGAAGGCGAGATCGACGATATCGACCATTTGGGCAACCGCCGCGTCAAGAGCGTCGGCGAGCTCATCCAGAACCAGGCCCGCATCGGCCTCGCGCGCCTGGAGCGCTCCATCCGCGAGCGCCTGGCCATCCTCTCGGATGCCGATGCCGTCATGATCTACCACCTCATCAACTCCAAGCTCTTCTCCAGCCAGATCCGCGATTTCTTCGCCCGCAGCCAGCTCTCCCAGTTCATGGACCAGGTCAACCCGCTCGCGGAGTTGACGCACAAGCGCCGCCTGAGCGCCCTGGGACCGGGCGGCCTCTCGCGCGAGCGCGCCGGTTTCGAGGTCCGCGACATCCACCAGTCCCACTACGGCCGCATCTGTCCGATCGAGACGCCGGAAGGTCCGAACATCGGCCTCATCGCCTCGCTGACGACCTATGCCCGCATGAACAAGCTGGGCTATCTCGAGACCCCGTACCGCAAGGTCGAAGAGGGCAGGGTCACCAAGCGCATCGATTACATCACCGCCGATGCCGAGCTCAACCGTTCCATCGCCCAGGCCAACAGCCTCCTCGATGACGGCGGCCACTTCAAGGATCGCGAGGCGCAGTGCCGTTTCGCAGGCGACTTTCCGAAGCTGGCGCCCAAGAAGATCGATTACATGGACGTCTCGCCCAAGCAGCTGGTGTCGCTGGCGGCGTCCCTCATCCCGTTCTTAGAGCACGACGACGCGAACCGCGCGCTCATGGGCTCCAACATGCAGCGCCAGGCGGTGCCGCTCTTGAACACGGAGCGGGCGCTCGTGGGCACCGACATGGAGGGCAAGGCCGCCGTCGATTCCGGCGCCGTCGTCATCGCCGAGGCCGACGGTATCGTCAAGGCGGTCGATGCCAACTCCATCACCGTCGGCAGCCGCCTCTACGAGCTGCGGAAATTCAAGAGGTCCAACGCCAATACCTGCATCAACCAGAAGCCCATCGTCCATCTGGGCGAGAAGGTCAAGCAGGGGCAGGCGATCGCCGACGGCATCGGGACGAAGGACGGGGTTCTGGCCCTGGGCCGCAACCTTTTGGTCGTCTTCATGCCGTGGCGCGGCTTCAACTTCGAGGACGCCATCCTCGTGAGCGAAAAGATCGTCAAGGAGGACGCCTACACCTCGGTCCACATCGAAGAGTTCGAGCTCGAGGCCCGTGAGACGCGGCTGGGCAACGAAGAGATCACGCGCGACATCCCGAACGTCGCGGAGGAGGCCCTGAGGAACCTCGACGAGAACGGCATCGTGCGCATCGGCGCCGAGGTCGAGGCCGGCGACATCCTCGTCGGCAAGGTCACGCCCAAGACCGAGTCGGAGCTCTCGCCCGAGGAGCGGCTCCTGCGCGCCATCTTCGGCGAGAAGGCGGGCGACGTGCGCGATACGTCCCTGACCCTGCCGCCGGGCATCGAGGGCGTCATCATCGACGTCCAGGTCTTCTCCCGCAAGGAGCGCGGCCGCAAGTCCAAGGAGGAGAAAAGGAAGGAATCGAACCAGATCAAGGAGATCAAGAGTTACTACACGCAGGAGATCGAGTACGTCCAGGAGGAGAAGATCGGCAAGATCGCCGCGATGCTGGGCGTTTCCAAGAGCCGTGTCCTGGGCATGGATTTGGAGGAGCACGAAGAGGCCAAGCACGTGGCCAAGTTCTTTGACGATCAGATCCGCGAGCTGGCGCAGGAAGAGGCGCAGGAGATCGAGAAGGTCAAGCGCGGGGACGAACTGGCGCCGGGCGTCCTGAAGAAGGTCGTCGTGTACGTCGCCACCAAGCGCCGGCTCTCCGTCGGCGACAAGATGGCGGGACGCCACGGCAACAAGGGGGTCATCGCCAAGATCCTGCCCGAAGAGGACATGCCGTTCCTCGAGGACGGGACACCGGTCGACCTGGTCCTCAATCCCTTGGGCGTGCCCTCGCGCATGAACGTCGGCCAGATCCTGGAGACGCATCTGGGCTGGGCCGCCAAGATCCTGGGGATACACGCCGCCTCGCCGGTCTTTGACGGCGCCTCCGAGCTCGAGGTCAAGGAGATGCTCAAGAAGGCCGGCCTTCCCGAAGACGGCAAGGTCGATGTCTTCGACGGCTACACGGGCCTGAAATTCGACCAGAAGGCCACCGTCGGCTATATCTACATGATGAAATTGATCCATCTCGTGGACGAGAAGATCCACGCGCGCTCCATCGGGCCGTACTCGCTGGTGACCCAGCAGCCGCTGGGCGGCAAGGCGCAGTTCGGCGGCCAGCGCTTCGGCGAGATGGAAGTTTGGGCGCTGGAGGCCTACGGCGCCGCTTACTCGCTGCAGGAGATGCTGACGGTCAAGAGCGACGACGTGGCGGGCCGCACGCGCATCTATGAGGCGATCGTCAAGGGCGAACAGAAACTGACGCCGGGCACGCCCGAGAGCTTCAACGTCCTGTTGAAGGAGCTCCAGGGGCTGGGTCTGGACGTCAAGATGGAAAGACAAAAATGAGAAAAGACTTCCTGGCGCCAAAGACCGGCGAAGACGTCTCCCCGTTCGACCTGATCACGATCCACATCGCGGCCCCGCAGACCATCCACTCCTGGTCCAAGGGCGAGGTGCGCAAGGCCGAGACGATCAACTACCGCACGCTCAAGCCCGAGAAGGACGGCCTCTTCTGCGAGAAGATATTCGGCCCGGTCAAGGACTGGGAGTGCAATTGCGGCAAGTACAAGGGCAACAAGTTCCGCAACGTGACCTGTGACCGCTGCGGCGTTGAATTGACCCGGTCAAGCGTGCGCCGCGAGCGCATGGGCCACATCGAGCTGGCCGCGCCCGTGACCCATATCTGGTTCTTCAAAGCGGTGCCGTCGCGTATCTCGGCGCTCCTGGACATCGGCTTGAGGGACTTGGAGAAGATCATTTATTACGAGGAGTATATCGTCGTGGAGCCGGGCGACACGGGCTTGAAGAAGGGTGAGCTCTTGACCGAGGAGAAATACCAGGAATTCCTGGAGAAGTACGGCAGCACCTTCAGGGCGAAGATCGGCGCCGAGGCGGTCCTGGAGCTTTTGAAGGAGATCGACTTAGACGCCCTCTCCAAAAAATATCACAAGCAGCTGGAGTCGACGAAGGAGGGGACCCAGGCGCGAAGGATCTTGAAGACCCTCAAGATCGTCGAGGACTTCAAGAAGTCCGACAACAAGCCGGAGTGGATGATCCTCGAGGTCCTTCCGGTCATCCCGCCCGACCTGCGCCCGCTCGTGCCCCTGGACGGCGGCCGCTTCGCCACCTCGGACTTGAACGACTTGTACCGGCGCGTCATCAACCGCAACAACCGCCTCAAAAAGCTGTTGGAGCTCAATGCGCCGGAGATCATCATTCGCAATGAGAAGCGCATGCTGCAGGAGTCTGTGGACGCGCTCCTGGACAACGGCCGCCACGGCCGCCCGGTCCTGGGGTCCAACAACCGGCCGCTCAAGTCCCTTTCGGACATGCTCAAGGGCAAGCAGGGGCGCTTCCGCCAGAACCTTTTGGGCAAGCGCGTGGATTATTCGGGCCGTTCCGTCATCGTGGTGGGGCCGGAGCTCAAGCTCTACCAGTGCGGGTTGCCCAAGCGCATGGCCCTGGAGCTTTTTGAGCCTTTTATCATCAAGAAACTGAAAGAGCGCGGCTTTGTCACGACGATCAAGAGCGCCAAGCGCATGGTCGAGCGCGCCAAGATCGAGGTCTGGGACATCCTCGATGAGGTCATCAAGGACCACCCGGTGCTCCTCAATCGCGCGCCGACCCTGCACCGCCTGAGCGTCCAGGCCTTCGAGCCGGTCCTCGTCGAGGGCAAGGCGATCCGCATCCATCCTTTGGTCTGCACCGCCTTCAATGCAGACTTTGACGGCGACCAGATGGCGGTGCACGTGCCCCTGTCGATCGAGGCCCAGATGGAGGCCAGGCTCCTCATGCTCTCTATCAACAACATCTTCTCTCCGGCGGACGGCCGCCCCATCACGACGCCGACGCAGGACATCATCCTCGGCCTGTGTTTCCTCAGCAAGATGAAGCACAAGGACAAGGGAGAGGGCAAGATCTTTGCCGACGGCGGGGAGGTCCTGTGCGCCTATGACGACGGGGCCATCGGCCTGCACGCCAAGATCAAGGTGCGCGTCCCGGCCTTCTTCGACGTCAGTGAGGGCGTGTACAGGCAGGAGATGAAGCTCGTCGAGACGACGATCGGCCGCGTCATCTTCAACGAGCATCTACCCGAAGGTTTCGGCTTCGTCAACGCCGAGCTCAACAAGAAGAACGTCGGCCTGATCGTGGCCGCGTGCTACAAGCGCTTCGGCCACGACATGACGATCAAGCTCCTGGACCGCTTGAAGACGCTCGGTTTTGAATACGCGACGTTGGGCGGCATCTCCATCTCCATCAGCGACCTCGAGATCCCGCCGGAGAAGGCCGATTACATCGCCGAGGCCAAGCGCGACGTGGCCAGGGTCGAAGACCAGTACAAGAAGGGGGTCATCACCAACGGCGAGCGTTACAACCGGATCATCGACATCTGGACGCACACCACCGACCGCATCTCGGACCTCGTCTTCAAGAAGATGGACTCCTTCAACCCCATCTTCATGATGGCGGATTCCGGCGCCCGCGGCTCGAGGCTCCAGGTGCGTCAGCTCGCCGGGATGCGCGGCCTCATGGCCAAGCCTTCAGGCGAGATCATCGAGAACCCGATCATCGCGAGCTTCCGCGAGGGGTTGACCGTTTTGGAATATTTCATCTCCACGCACGGCGCGCGCAAGGGGTTGGCCGACACGGCCTTGAAGACCGCCGACGCCGGCTATCTCACGCGCCGTCTCGTGGACGTGGCCCAGGAAGTCATCATCACGGAGGACGACTGCGGCACCTTGAACGGCATCTCGCTGTCCTCTATCATCGAGGGCGACGAGGTGGTGGTGTCCCTGAAAGAGCGCATCATCGGCCGCGTGGCCCTCGACAACATCGTGGACGTCATCACCGACCAGGCCGTCGTCGCCTCGGGTGAGATGATCACCGAGGAGAAGGGCGAGGTGCTCGAGCGCATGGGGATCGAAAAGATCCGTATCCGTTCCGTCTTGACC
>Ga0307419_10000088_pt1 | contig 35203 bp, 33 predicted proteins | sample SalMarWE160230MG_2_FD_202512 | JGI IMG/M metagenome (GOLD analysis project Ga0307419, IMG submission 202512) | Salt marsh sediment microbial communities from the Plum Island Ecosystem LTER, Massachusetts, United States - WE1602-30 | ecosystem: Environmental > Aquatic > Marine > Intertidal zone... | reverse complement strand
CAAATATTTAAAGCGTTTGGATTTTTGATGGGATTATTGATCATGGGTTATTTTGCGAGTATTATTTATAGTGGAATGAATTTGAATTTTCATTTGCATGAAATGGTGCCTAGTGATGTAGTAAGGGATCATGGAGTAAACCCCGATCCTGATTACTCTGATGACTCCATAAATATAACTCTAACATTTGATATAATTAACAATGGTCTCTATGCTATCTATGATGTCAACCTTTCATTAGGATTATATGCCTCAAACGGTACAAAATTAGGAGGAGCACCAAATCAATATTTTGGTGAATTTCATTCCTTTACTCAAACTCTGGATCAAAGTGTTACATTAGTAGTGAATTCCACATATGTTGGATATTTAATACTTAACAATGATACACTAACGCTACAAATCTCATTTGAAACTCTATACGCTGCTATTTACATTCATCTGACTCTTAATTTACCAGTGCCTTGGTTGGCTTTAGTTTAATTTATTAAATTCTTTTTCTTTTTTAATTTCGATTTTTAATTCAAAAATTATTTAAACTGTAAGAATAAAAGATCAATATGGCTGATGAAGAACCGCCGAGACCGAAAGGTCTGCCAGTTGGTTCAAACGCACCATTATTCGACACGCAAGACATCTATGGCAATAACATCATTCTAACTCAACTTTTAAAGATCTTTAATGGAGTTCTTATCGATTTTTTCAGAGGAAATTGGTGAAGTCATTGCAAAAAGCATTTAGCGTTATTAACAGAAAATAAATCCAAATTTGAAAACAAAAACATCAAAATTATATCAATTGCCGCTGATAGCGTGAGGTTATTACAAAAATTTAAGGAAGAAAATGCATTTTCTATAGACTTGATAGCTGACCGTGGTGCGAAAATTGCAAGAGAATATAATGTTTATTGGTTTGCTCCCGGAGGTGGAGGCTCATTGAATGCAAAACAAGCAGTACCGAGCAAGTTTCTCATAAATAAGGAAGCAAAAATCGTCTGGACATATATTGGAAAAGATAAAACTGACAGACCCTCAATTGAAATGATGATGGAAGTAATTAATACAAAACTTTAAATCCCGAATGGATGATCTGGATGTATAAACGATAGATATCTGGGGACAACCTGCAATGGTTAGGGATCTAGTTCTATTTTTTTATGGCACCTGTTTATTCCCAAGAATAAAATCCTTTACCAGATTTTCTGCCAAGTAAACCTTTATCTACCATTTCTTTTAACTTTTTTGGAGGTTTATCATCTAGATTCCCGCTTTCATTAAAATATGTCATCTCAACGTTTAATATAGTATCCAAGCCAACACCATCCATTAAACGGAATGGTCCCAAACCCATTCCTGTAAAAATCTTCCAAGCAGTATCGACAGTCTCGAAATCGGCATTTCCTCCCGCCCAAATCTTTAAACATTCCTTCTTTACTGCATGCCACACGCGGTTAAAAACAAACCCCAAACATTCTTTTTTAACCACTAACGGGGTACATTCAAGACTCTCTATCCACTTTCTTCCAGTTTCAAAAACGATATCAGTAGTTTGGGTACCTCTCATTATATCAACCATTGGCATTGTAATTATTGGCGCATAGAAATGGATATTTAAAACTTGTTCTTTTCTTTTTACTACCTCTTCAATCTTTGAAACTGGGATCGAGGAGCTATTTGTAGCAATTATGGCATTTGGAGGAGCAAATTCATCGATTTTTGAAAAAATCTCCCTTTTTAACTCTAAATTCTCTGGTATTGCTTCAATAATCAAATCCGCATCCTTTACAGCATCGAAAAGATCATCATGATAACTAATCCATTCCAATTTTTCTTTCATTCGTCTTCTTCTTAAAAAACCGGTAAGAGATTTTCTAATTACATTCAAGCTCTCTTCGTTAATATCATACAATTTTACTTTATAATCATACAATATTACCCTTGAAGCAATTTGGTCTCCCATAAAACCAGTTCCAATAATACTAATAGTTTTAATTTCCATATTTATTAGTCCAAAATTAACTTAAATTAGATATATTTAGCATCTTTCAAGTAAAAAAGTTTATCAGTTTATTTATGAAAAAAAGGATAAAAAAAAAGTCTCATTGGATGTTAAGGTTATTTATTTTTTCTATAAACCGCTTAAAATACTCTCAATTCTTCAAGTTAAGTAAGTCTTTATTAAATAGTACATTCAATATATTACTTATAAACTATTTTTTTAAAAATTGAATTTCTTCATAAAGTCGAAAAAGAAATTCATAAATTAATAGAGGAATTAAAAAAAAATGACAAAAGAACAACCGGCTTGGTATGAATCTCAAACAGTCAAAGATATGATGGCATTAATGGGCGGAAAAGCATTACGGGGCGTAATGTCTAATTACTTTTCCTCACGCATTTACAAGGGTAAAGTAGGACTGTTTCAAGTTAGCAATTACTTAAAGGCAATGTTTGATAAGGAAGATCGAAGAGCCTTAATCATTACTGATTCCTTTACTCAAAAATATGCTAAAAAAGTTACTGAAAACATGCTTGATCTCATTGAAATGGAGTATAAAATATGGTCTGGAGCGGAACCAGAAGTACCTCTTCCAACAATAGAAGTTGGAGCCCAAATTTGTGAAGAATTTAAACCACAAGTAATAATTGCACTTGGTGGAGGGAGCGTCATGGACACCGCTAAAATGGTCATGGTTAAGTACGAAAATCCAGATATAAATATATTCAACATCCTTCCTTATTTTGGATCATTAGGATTAAGAAGGAAATTTCGATTTTTTATAGCTATCCCTACTACATCAGGAACTGGATCTGAAGTATCTTCCGCAGCAGTACTAACGGATATGGATAGAGATCCCCCTAAAAAATTAGAAGTGATGAGTGATGAATTTCCCGCTGATATTACGATATTAGATACTGACTTTGTAAAAGATATGCCTCCGATGTTGACCGCTGGAACTGGATTAGATGCACTTTCTCATGCAATGGGTAGTTACGTATCTAATTGGGGTTCTCCTTATTTAGATTCTGTAAACTTCACAGCAATAAAAGAAATCGTTAAATTTTTGCCTCGAGCTTATTCATATGGAGCAAAAGATATAGAAGCGAGAGATCACATGCACATGGCCGCATTGATGGCTGGAATTGGTTTTGGTAACACTGTTCCCGGAATTGATCATTCGTTAGGTCATTCTGCAGGAAAAATTTTCGGAATTCACCATGGAATTGCTGTGGGATTGTATTTACCCTATTCCATTGAATTTCAAGCAAAAGTAACAGATAGATGGCAAGATTTATGTCCAATTTTTAATATTTCTGTTGAGGATAAGTCTCGAGAAGACCTTTTCAAAGAGTTTATGGATAAATTGAAAGATTTTATACATTCAATAAACGCTCCCACGAGTGTTAGGGAATTAAGAAAACCAGAAATAACAAAAGTAGATTACATGTCAAAATTAGATTTGATGGTTTCTTATGCCGAAGATGATGCTGTTAGCCTTACATCATACCGACCAATCAATAGTGATTTATATAAGAAAATATTTGAATATGCTTGGGAGGGAAAAGCTATAGATTTTTAATGGTGTTAAATTATGAGCGAAAAACTAATTGGTTATAATGGTAAAGTTGCTTTCATTGATTTAAATAGTCAGAAAGTTAAAATTAAAGAATTAGATCCTCAGATCGCCAAGGATTATCTTGGAGGGACGGGACTTAGTGCTAAATTAATATATGATATATTATCAGATGATGATTATGAAACATTGAAGAAAGATCCAATGTCTGGAATCAACCCTCTTATTTTTGCTACTGGGCCAGTTACTGGCACTCTAAGACCTTCTTCAGGTCGATATACGGTCTCGGGAATATCTCCGCATACAGGTATTTGGGGGGAAGGAAGTTCGGGAGGTACTTTCTGCATTTCGTTACGAAATAGTGGATTTGATGCTATTGTTATTACAGGAAAATCAAAAAATCCTATATACATATATATTCATGATCAATCTATTGAATTCAAAGATGCTGATAACATATGGAGTAAAGATACTTACGAAACGCAGAAAATTATTAAGAGAGAATTAAAAAATAATAAAATAAGAGTAGCTACCATCGGAGTTGGCGGAGAAAATCTTGTTAAATACGGTTGCATTATTAATGACGAGGGAAGGGCAATTGGGAGATGTGGTATGGGAACACTCATGGGGTCTAAAAATTTAAAAGCCTTGGTAATCCATGGAACAAGTACTGTTAAAATTGCTGATCCAGCTATTGGCAAAGTGTTTTTGAAACAAGCAGAAGATTTGAAAAAAACTGTATTGTTGAAACAAATGGTACCAATGTTGTTTACATTGTATGGCACTAATTGTTATCTAGACATTGGAATGGCTCTTGGAGATCTATCAGGTTATTATTATACTGAAACTGAATTTCTTGCTGAGAAACTTTCTGGAAAAACTCTCAAAGAAGAATATCCCGTCTTAGATTATGGTTGTGCAGGATGTACGATGAGGTGTGGAAAAACAACCATCATTTTAGAAAATGAAAAAGAAATCCGTGTCGATGGACCAGAATATGAATCTGTAGGTGCATTTGGACCACTATGTGGAGTCTTTGATTCAAAAAGCGTGATATTAGCTCATCACATGTGTAATGTCTATGGAATCGATACTATTTCCACAGGTGTAAGTATAGCCTTCTTAATTTATCTAGTCGAAAATAACATTGCTATTGATGAGATTAAATCGAAGCTAGAAACCATAAATTTGGATGAAATTAGATGGGGGAATGGGGAATTAATCTTGAAACTCATCAATAAAATTTCTGCTAAAAATGGAATTGGAACCCTTTTAGCAGAGGGTGTACGATTCATGGCAAAAGAATTAGGTGTAGATCCAGAATTAGCCGCACACGTAAAAGGATTAGAGATTCCAATGCATGATCCCAGAGCTTTTGCTGGTCAAGGGCTCAGTTACATAACCTGTTGCGTGGGTGCAAATCATGAAAAATGTGATTGGTTTTCGACAGAATTGAACCTGGTAGCGTATCCAAAATTACGTATTAAACCTGGGGATAGATATTCAATAAAGGGAAGGGAGAAAGGTGTTATAGCATTTCAAGATTTACGCGCTATTGATGATTCAGCCGTAAATTGTGGATTTGCGAACCCTAGCTTTGATCATATTATTGGATTTATCAATGCTGCCACTGGTTTCGATTATAATAAAAAGACTCTAATGAAAGTGGGTGAGAGAATTAATAATCTCAAACGATTAATTAACGTGAAACTTGGAATAACTAGGGAAGATGATAGATTACCAGACCACATGAAAAAAGTGCTGACTTCTGGCAAAACAGTCGATGTATCTCTTGATTTGGAACCTAACCTAAAGAAATATTATGAATTAAGAGATTGGGATTGGGATACAGGGGCACCTACTAAAGAAAAATTAAAAGAACTAAATATACTATAATTTTATTTTAATTTATTTTTAATTTAAATGTATATCTAGTATATCCTTTAACAAATTAATGAATTTTGTTGATTATTCAATTCTAGTTATAATTTCTTCTCTATATCCGACTATAACGGTGATAAATCCTTTAAATATGTTATCAACTTCCGGATCTGTCGAATCAATTCTTAAACACTTCAAAGAGCGTAATTTCTCTCTTGTAGCGATTATAATTAGGCTTTTTTTACCCATTGCTTCTAATATTTTTGGGGTAAATTGCTTGTTTCCCCTTCCCAGAATAAAACCTTGAGCCCCTATAGGAGATAAAATAGCTCGTACTTGACTATTTTTTTGCATTAAATTTAGGATGTCTTGTTCATTCACATCTTTTTCAACGATTTGACTATTATAAATAGCATCTATACCCAACAAAGTTTTTGGTAATCCTAATTGGTCAGTAATAGCCTTTACTGTAGTACCTGGACCTAATAGATAGAGAACATCGTCTTTCATATTTTCTGTTATATGAAGAGCTATATTGTTTTTATTAATTTTATGTGAACTCCCTAATCTTGAAATATCCTTGCTTGCTTGGATTAAATTGTGTACTTTTGGTACTTTTAGGTATCCATAGAGTTTTGATTCCAAAATTCCCTTCCCATATGAATCTTCGTCAATGTCCAATACTTCCCTTTCTTCAAATTCTATGGTATTCAAGAAAAAGGCATCAACTAATTTTGCTGCTGCTCGTGCATTAATAGCAAATACCGCGCTAAACATTTTAACACCTGTGGGTACAGCAATAACTGGAAGATTTAAACCAATCGAATCAAACATATCTCTAGCGGTCCCATCTCCTCCAAAAAATATAATAAATTCCACTTTTTCTTTGATTAGTAATTTTGCTATATTTTTTGTATCAATGGAAGAGGTTTTTTTTTCAATCAGTCCAATAACTTCATAATTCAACTCTTTAGATTTTAAATAATATTCACCCATAATACTTGGTGCGGTTAAAAAGATAATTTTATCCAAATTTTTAATCTCATTTAGAAACTGTTCTATTAATTTTGGTGTCATGGATTTAGCACCCATCTTTAAAGCTTTATTATATAATTCTCCGTCGGTTCCTTTTAAACCAACAGATCCGCCCAGTCCAGCGATAGGATTGACAATAAATCCAATTTTTTTCATGAGATCAATATAGATATTTTATGATAGAGATTTTTCAAATCAATAAAAAGATATTTAGCAAGGAACATTAATCTTCTCATGGAATATTGGGAGAAGCGATTCGTTGATGGAGGTAGAATTTGGGGGATCAAACCGAGTAAAACTGCGTATTACGCTCTTGAACTCTTTAAAAAGCACGATCTTAACAAAGTATTGGTTCCAGGAGCCGGTTATGGTCGAAATACGAAATTGTTCACGGATGCTTATTTAGATGTTGTAGCAATTGAAATTTCTGAATCTGCAATAAGTATCGCGAGAATGTTCAATCCAAAAACAAAATATTTTCACGGATCCGTACTAAACATGCCATTCTCAAATAATAAATACGAGGGGATCTATTGCCATAATTTATTACATTTATTTCTGAAAGATGATCGAATTTTATTCTTGAAAAAATGTTATGAGCAATTGAAGTATGATGGTTATGTATTTTTCGTAGTATTTTCCGATAAGGAAAGTAGTTTTGGAAAAGGAAAACAGATTGAAGAAAATACTTTTGAAAGTAAACCATGGAGACCTACTCATTACTTCATAGAATCTGATTTAAAAGAATATTTCAAAGATTATTCAGTAATAGAAACGGGAATAATAGAAGATAGTGAGAATCACGGAGAATTAGGACCCCATACACATGTTTTAAGATATATTTTTGCCAAAAAAGAAAAAAAATAAGAATTTATTTGCCTTTGCCCAGTTTTTTTCGAGCCTTTTTAAGATCACTATCCGTGATCCAATGAACTAATTTTGGAAAGAATCGCATCATCCTCCACAGAAATTTAGCTGAACCCGGAAATATGTAAAGTTTCTTTTTTAGAACGCCAATAAGTATTGTTTCAGCAACTTCTCCAGGTTGTAGAAGACCTGCTCTTTCTGAAATAATATTCAGTTCTTCTGGTCTAGTTTCAGCTTCTTCATGAAGTCCGGGTGTATCAGTATCAGGGGGGAAAATCATTGATACGCTGATATTATCGACCTTATATTCATTTCGTAATACTTCACTTAATCCTACAATCGCAAATTTCGTAGGTGTGTACGCAGCATAACCCATTAAACCGATAAATCCTGCTACAGAAGACATGTTAATAAAATAGCCCTCTTTTCGCTTTATAAAATGAGGTAATAAAGCTTTTATTGGACATAATTGCCCAAAGAAATTAGTGTTCATGTGGAATCTAAAATTTTCGATAGTCAATTTTTCTGTATAATCTGGTAATGAGATGCCCACGTAGTTAAAAAGATAATCAGGAACTCCAAAATTTTTAATATGCTCATTAAACAACAATTCAACTTGATCCATATTTGAAGTATCACAAGAAATGATTTCTACAAATTGTTTCTCGTTTGTCTTAACGTTTTTTATCTCTTCAGCAGCAGCCTTTAATTTATCTAAAGTTCTTGCTACTATACACACATTTCCGCCTAGCTGAACAAATAGTTTTGCAGTAGCTTTTCCTATACCCTTTGATCCTCCACAAATTATTGCAGATTTTTCCTTAAATGGTTGCTTTTTAAGTAATTTTTCTTTCACCATTTCCATCATCTCCTTTCAGTTATTAATTTATAGCATCATATTGAACCATCCAAAGATTAAAAATATTGGACCGAAGATTAACATAACAGAGACAATAAACATGCTCATGTAAGCATCAAATCCATGCTCCTTTATATTGAATCCCCCATTCTGGAGATTATAAGCTAAATCTATCAAACCTAAAAACATCATACCACTTGCGGCGGTAATTGCAAAGAAATATCCAAAAGTCTCACCCAATATTAGTCCAATTGCACTGATAATCAAATTGGGAAGAACCCATCCAAGGTCTGGTAGAGGAAATGACAGCTCATGCTTATATTCTGTTTCTGACATCTTTCGGTCTTTATTCTTGTATTCTGTGAAGTAAAACATCCCCCAAAAACCGATTAATCCTATTGCGATTATTATCTGAAAAATAGCAAATATTATATTTAACACGTTAGTTTCCTCTATTTCATATTTTCATTATTGAAAATTGGAATTAAACTAGTATAAAAATGTAAATAAAAAAAGGTTGTCCATTCAATATTTTTTTAACTAAAGTATCAAAATTATATGTCGAAATTATTCAACAACCCTTAAATTAATAAGAAATAAAGATGACTGATATGTTATAAAAAAAATTCTCTAATTAAAAACCAAGGTATAAGAAGAAAAATGAAATTAAAAAACCCTGTAAATATAATTCTACTGGCGATTTCTTTTCTCATTTTTGGGGCATTAGGGCTTATATTTGTTACACAGATGGAGCTTGTTCCAGGTTATAATTGGGACGATCTCTCTAATCAATATCCCGGTGATCTTAAGATACAACTTACTGGAGATTTAAATGATGATGGAGTTGCAGATATAATCGCGAATATGTATACTCGAGATATAAACTTAGATGATACAGATAAATATACTCATAATATCACGAGACATGGAGGGATTTATGCTATTGATGGAATAACAGGATTGGAAATTTGGTCAAAAGATTATACTACACCAGTTCGGGGTCTTTTTCCTATAGGAGATATTAATTCAGATGGTTATGATGATTTTTTTGCAAATATGGTGAGAGTCTCCGAGTCTTGGGATCTTGATTTATCTGGTGATAATCCTCGATTAAGACCAATGGCTATTCATAATAACTTTACAAACATAATTATCAGTGGAAAGGATGGAAGCTCACTATCGGGGAATATTACTACAAACCTGGTATTAGGTGTAATGCGAGTCAGTGATCTTGGTGATAATCTCGAAGATTTTATATTATTAGAAGGAAAATATTTTACTCTTCCTGACGATAATTATATTGTGAATATGTCTACATATTTTATCAATGGAACTAGAACAAAATCAATTTTTATGAATTCTAGCTTTGGAGCTTACTTCTTTTATGATTTGACAAATCCAGCAATAAGAGAATATGATTATAATGGTCAAAAGCATCTGCTCTTTATTAGGCATGATGCTATTATATTATACAATACAAGCACAGATAATTTATTAGATCCCATATTCTTTAAAGATGAATTAGATATCAATAGTTATTGTTTTATAGAAGATCTCAACCTTGATGGGAATCTGGAGATTTTAACAGTTTCTTGGGAAGGAAATGTCAGTCTTCTAAATGGTTTGAATGGAAGCATTCTTGATGAATTTTTAATGCCAATAACAAATAACAACGTGGATTTAACCGCAATCAGTACATTAATCGATGATGGACTTGCCTATGTTATAATTAACATACCTCTTCATGAAGATCACCAGTATTTTGCATTTATTTATTCTATTTCTCTAACCGAACAAAACATTATTTGGCAATATCAAAAATTGGATATTGGTGATAATGAGGAATTTCCTGCATGTTTTGCGATAGAAGAAGATTTAACAGGAGATAATAGTAGTGAGATTTTACTTTACTATACTTATACTCCATTAACATCGCAAGCAGTTCGACGAATGGTATTAATAGATCCCATTTCCAATACTGAATTAGCACTAGTGAATACTGATTATCATATAGGAAGCTTTTTAACCATAAGTGACTTTGATGGCGATGGTAAAAAAGATTATGCTTTTGAGGATGGCAATAGAATCATAGCGATTGCAACACAAAAACCAAGTGCTATTTGGAATTCTTCATTATTTGCACCCGGACTTGCAATATTCGTAATTCTTGCCATCATGCTTGTTTTCAGTCTAATAGTGCTAATTATTAATGGGAAGAAGATAAAACCAAAACGTAACAGATTACAACAGAGTAAAATGGCAGTTGTTGCAAATATAGTAGCAATCCTTTTAATGACAATTAGCTTCATTATGTTTTTGATACAGTTAAATATTTTCAATAGAACGCTAATTATCGGAGATCCAATGACATCAATCACGATTGTTTATATAACTACGACAATTATTTGGTTTGGATTACTCCCTCTAACGGCTGCGATCTATAATCAATTCGCACCTCTTTTTGCTTATAGTTTTATAGCTCTTCGAAGTTTCTTTTTCAAGTTTTCAAAGAATTATAAGTATGCAATTTTCGTCGAAGATCTACAACATCGAAACCAATTAAGCACAACGATTAGACTTAAAAGAGTACTTCTTCCCTTACTTCTTTCGATCTCAATTGGATTTTATTCTTACAATTCACTCTCTCCTTTATTGGGTTACCCTCAAACTTTTGATGTTTTTGGTGCGCAGCAATTTTTCCAATTTATGATTGGATATAATTTGTTATGTATTCTCCCAATGGTCCTTACATTCATTATCTTTTCATTTTTTATTTCGGGGAATTATCTACTTGATGATGCTGGAGTAGCTTATTATCTTGAATCAAAAAATCATAGAAGACCTGGAGATATTGAACCTATAAGCATATGGGCCCAATCAATTATTAAAGGGGTTGCTGGATTCTCAGCTATTATTACATTTTTTGCTTTTTTCCAAACAGTAGATTTTTCGGGATTCTTCACTGAAACAGGTGACAATGCACTTTTCATGTTTATATTTGGAATTTTCCTTATAACTGTAATGTTCTATGGTACACCGTTCCTCACTGCATTTTCTTACATTCTCACCTCAATCGAAGTAATGGATTATTCTTTTGACTATAATACTGAAAAGCTCTATAAAAAGATGGAAAAACATGGATATGATACAACACCCCGAAAACTGAGTAATTTATTTCCTTCGGGTTTTGAAGAATTAAGGAGAACTCCAGAGCCTAAAAAAAAGAAGAAAGAAAGTATTTAAATTTAAAATTTTAATTTTTTTATTTATAATTAATTATCGATTTTCTTTAGGATATAGATTTTTAGCCTATTTTAATATTAAAAACAATAAAAAAATAGATTTTAAATTTCAGACTTTATATAGTTTGCTGGAACGCCTACTTCTGCAATTCCACCATCTACGGGAATATTATGTCCTGTTATGAAGTTCGATAAAGGAGACGCTAAAAATACACTTATATTTGCAACATCTTGAACAGTTCCCATTCTATTTAAAGGTGTTTTAACACGTCCATCATCCATTGTGGCTTTCATAGCGTCTTCGGAATAATTATAAATCCCTGTTATATGATAACCTGGTGAAATCGCATTAACAGTGATTTTTGGAGCTAAACTTTGTGCAAGCATTTTTACCATGGCAATTATTCCAACTTTACTTAATGTGTATGCTGATAATTTGAGATCAACAACCATTCCGGCAATAGATGCAGTATGAATTACTTTTCCAGATAGAGACTCATTTTCAAACTTTTGGGATTTCATTTTTTTACATACATATTTAGAGACTAACCATTGACCTCTTAGATTAACATCCATTATTCTATCAAATATATCTTCTTTAATTCTCAGTAAATCAGGTCCATATATATCACCAATCCCAGCGTTATTATTTAGAATATAAATATTATTTAGTTCTTTAAAAGCCCTCTTTGCCATATCTTGTACTTGTTCTGATTTTGAAACATCACATACAATAGGGATAACTTTTTGTTTATATTCTTGTTCAATTTTCTTACAGGTTTCATTTAAAAGTTCTTCATTTATATCAACTAAGATTATATCTGCTCCTCTTTTCGCATATTCAAATGCTATACCCCTCCCAAAACCAGATGCGCCCCCTGTTATAAGGGCACCCTTTCCTTCTAAAAATTTTTCAACCATATCTTATCATCTCAAATTTAATTTTATTAATATTTATAGGGTTTTTATTTCTTTTTAATTTTTAAGAAATTTATCGAAAATTTATCCACTATCATAGCTAATCTCAAGTAGAACAACTCTCTCATTATTACTGTAGTTGCGATAATACAAATCGCATGTAATACAAAATAAGGGAAAAAGGAATTAGCGCACTGAAAAATTCTCATTTAGCACTTTTAATATTTTTTAATGAGATTATATTGAACATAATCATATATTTGTTTTTTTCATAGTATTGAAAACATAAATTTAATTATATGAATCCATTAAAACTTTAATATAGAATCCTATACTAAAGTGATATCAATGGCAAATGTTGATAGAATAATTCCGTTTCTAATAAATATTGGTGAAATCATCCCCACGCGAAGTAAAGCGACTTTATTAGATGAAATGGCAATGGCCTTAAACGAATGCATAAATATTTATGGGAAATCTCTGAAGAAGCTAGGAAAAATCAATAGAATAAGCATTTGCTTTTGGCCTGTTCGCTTGATTCCTTTAAATGAAACAAGAGCATGCGTTTGTAGTTATTTACTGAATAAGCAAGAAAAGTTAAGCGTAGGTAAATTCGCTGAAGTCCCTCCGAACCCTGACAATATCGTCAAAGGATCAGATATTGATTCTTTTCTGAATGCTTTACAATCATATAACTCAACCTACTTAAAAAAAACAAAAAATTTCAGAAGAGGCACTGTTATCCAAGAAGCCTTATTCTCTGCTGATGAGGTAGAATATTTCAAGAATTTTTTCTTGAATCAGTATAATTTGAATTCATTAAATGAACCTCATTTCTTATTGGAAGGTGATCCAATTCCTAAGAGCATCAATCAAGCAAAAATTGTTCAGGAAGTGTTCGATTATATTTCTCAAAATGATGTAAAAATGCTGGATAATTTTGGACAAATTATAACTAAACTCTGTGATCAATGGTTACAAAGAGGATCCCAAGATGCTGAAAAAATTCGAAGTAAAAAGATTGATACTAGTGAGGAAGAAAAGCAACTTGCTCAACTTACTAAAGAAATAGAAGTTGAGAAAGCCAGGAAAATTGAAGGTACACCTGAAGAACTTGTAAAAAGTGGAAAGTATAAAGTTAATGATAAAACTGGTGATTTATATAATTATAATAATGCCATAAAAAATAGTGCTGATCGTCTTAAAGCCGCGATTAATAAAAATGATCTCTTTGAAGTGGAAGGTGCATTAAAAGATTTAGATATAAAGTATCAAGACCTGGGAAATTCTATTAGTAGATATAATACTGAAATCGCTCAATTAAGGAAAAATGTTCAAAAAGAAATTTCAGATTTAGAAAAATCGAAACAACAGAAAATTCAAGAATTAGAACGAAAAAAATCAGAAGTTGAAAGCAAGATTCAAGCAAAACATAGTGAATTAAGTAACGATCTCACTAATACCGAGTTAACTGTCGCTAAAGTCAAGCAGGAAAAACAATCTTGCTTGGATAATATAGAATATGTTAAAGATCTTGAAATGGGAAACGTGCAGAACTTTTTTAAACAATATTCGATTGAAATCAATACCCAAAATGTTATTGTGGGAATTCCACTCTTTATATTTTATTTTGTTGATCCAAATACCAGAAGAACCACTGAAAGAGCTCCCGTTCTGCCATTACTGGTTGAAAATGGCAAGGTTCATAAAACAAAAGTCACTGACGCGTTTAGGACAAAATTACGAGACCTTATGAATAAAGATAATGCAATGATAAATCTTGTTGAAAAAGGCGGAGAAAAAGGAAATTTAATGGAAATGAAAAACCTGGACACTAAGCTTGAAGAAGCAATTAATGATTTAAGAATAAATAAAGTTCTTGGCAAAAAGGAAGCAGAGAGGGCAAAAACGGTTATTTACAATCTAATATGGTAGTATTATCAATTATTTTTTTTGTTATTTCTCTTTTTTTAACTAATCTTTCTATAAAATTGATTATTTTAGTATACTTATTCAATATATGTCATGTGTTGTCCACAACATTTAGGAATTTGTTGATAATCACAAGTTGACGACTTACAGCAACACAATAAATGACTCTCATTTAATATCATAGAATGATCACAACAAGATGGAACATCTGATTCACTCCCGCATATTTCACAAATCAACCTTGCCATTATAGTCATATCATTAAAATTTCTTATATCGATTAATCTAATAAAAATCAGAAATAAAAAAAGCTCGCTTTATAGAATATAAAATAAGTAAGCACCCAAATTTTATTTTATAAATCAAAAAATTATTGAAATCAATTATTTAAAAATATTCAATAATTATAGTTCATACTGATCAATTCAAATAATATAATTAGGAGATTCAAATTGTCTGAAAAATTGAACTTAGAAAAATCTTTTAAATTGTATGATGATGCCTTGAATTTAATCCCCGGAGCAATTCTAGGCATAAGAAGACCATACAATTTTGTTGAAGGAGAATACCCCATCTTTTTTGAAACTGCAAAAGGAGGTAAAGTTATTGATGTGGACGGAAATGAATATCTTGATATGCTATGCGCTTATGGTCCGATAATCATCGGACATAGAGAACAGGAGATTGATAACGCTGTAATAGATCAGATAAAAAGTAAAGGTTTTTGCTTTTCATTGACTCAACCCATCCAAAATGAGTTAGCTAAAACTTTAAGAAAGTTGATACCATCTTGCGAGAAAATGGTATTTATGAAAATGGGATCAGATGCAACCACTGCAGCTATTCGTACAGCGAGAGCTTATACCAGAAGAACTAAGATCTTACATTGTGGATATCATGGTTGGCATGATTGGAGCTGTGAAGTTTATGGTGTTGAAGCAGGAATTCCAGAAAAGTTTAAGGAAGATATAATATCTTTTGAATTCAATAATCTAGTACAAATTGAATCAATATTAAAGAAAAATAAAGATCAAATCGCGGGAATTATTCTTACTCCAATAAATACACCTGGTGGTAGAGAAGTTGAGATGCCTAAACCAGGATACTTAGAAGGATTGCGTAAAATTTGTGATGAGAATAATATAATGCTAATATTTGACGAAATACGGACAGGCTTTCGGGTAGATATGGGAGGGGCACAAAAAATGTTTAATGTGATTCCTGATCTAGCTGCCTTTGGAAAAGCCATGGGAAATGGTTATCCTATTAGTACTTTAGTAGGTAAAAAAGATGTAATGGATGTGTTGGTTGAGAAAGTTTTTCTCAGTTCAACCTTTTTCCCTAACAGTTTATCTCAAATTGCCTCTTTAAAAACCATTGAAATCTTGCAACGTGAAAATGTGTTAAATGTAATCGCAGAAAGGGGAAAACGATTTGCAAAGCAAGTACACGATTCTATTGAAGATAATAAAATACCTTGTACCTTCACGGGGGAACCCTGGATGCCATATATAACCTTCGACCCTGACCCCGATAATGTGTACCGCAAATTGAGAGAAGAATTTTATAGACAACTAATACGCCGAAAAGTGTTTTTACAACCTTTTCATCATGGGTATATTGCTTTTCGCCATTCAGAAGAAGAACTAAGATATGCAGCCAAAATGATCGATGAAGCATTAAAGCTGTCTAAAAAAATTATTTAAAAGGGAATTAAATTCTAAAATTAAAAATGAACACGGAAATTATCGCGCAGACAAAAAAAACACTCGACAATAAGGTAGTGAGTAATTGTAAATATATATTCATTTTAACTTCTACTTCTCCGTTAGTCATAGGTAATGCACTATCTGGATTCCATACCTCATCCATTCTGGCAGCGTAATTTCCAGGGGTCATTCTCCAAATACCTGATACTGCTGGATCGTGTTGAAGAAGATTAGCTTTTTTATCAACTCTCATTTTATAATAATTAGCGCTTTGATTTAAACCATTAAATAATAGAACTACTAAAACGATCACTTCAGGAACAATAAATACGGCGCTTAAGTAAATTATAAAGATAATTGGAATGCTACTCAAAATAATTCCAATGTAAAAATAATAATAATACGATTTGGAAGTTAAAAATGAATAAAACGCTAATCCGACTAAAATAGTAAATGATATTGAACCTAAAATTGTTGGAATGTAATCAAGGTAAGTATTTAATACGAAATATATAAAGATAACAGTGTTTAAACCTAATAGTAATAAATATCCTAAATTTTTAAGAAAAGATGCTTTTCCTGTAAACATTCTTCATTTCCTCCTTTCCTTCTCGAATTTATAAATTTTTTATCTTATCAATTATGTAGATAAAATTGAGTATTTAAAACTAATGATGAGTTTTATGGCTCTCGTTATTAAAATATTCTTTGCCTTTTTTTTGAGAATGAGAAAAAAAAGTAATTAATGTAAAAGAGATGGAAAGAAAATTTAAAAGCTTGGAGAATACCACAGCATTGCCAAAATAAGAATTAATAAAACAAGGATACATGCCATGCTGATTTTCAGTGTATTATGTATACCATTTAATTTATTTCCTATAATCTTGAGTTCGGTTTCAATATTTTCATTATTTTCATTGGTTTCGGACATGTTGATCAAGATCTATTTATTTTTAGCTAGGATTTAATATTTTCGCTAATTGAAATTTTAAAATTATTACTTGAAACTTGCATAATTTTACAGCTGATTCGAAGACAAATTTTTCTTCAACCATATCATCATGGATACATTTGTTATAGGCATACAGAAGAAGATTTGGATAACGCAGTAAGCTTGATTGGTGAATCCCTAAAAGAATGCAGAAAGATCATGTAAAATTTAAGTATTTAAAAAAATAAGAAATTAACCTAAATTTTTTTCCCTAAATTATAATGCTAATAAAAAACACTAATGTAAGTGAAAAACAGAATAATTGGACTTATGATAAACTCAAAATGGGTTTTTAGACCAAAATTCAATTAAAGACACTAAAAAAATATAAGGTTAATTTTTTCTATTTAACACGAACATTCTAAATCTTTTTTCAGCATACCACCACATAACTCCACAAGATATACATAATACCCAATTTATTATCAATAATCCTATAGTAGTAAGAATATCATTAGCTACTATGCCAAAAACATTAACTATGCCTGAAAAACCTGGAGTTGTCCAGAGTGAATTAAATTTGATATATAGAATTATATAAAAAATATCTTGTACCAGATAGATATGGAATGTAGACCTACCAATGGTAGTAAAAACCTTCAGTATCTTATATTTAGGATTTTGAGGAATTATCTTCAAGATAATTAAGAATATTAAAGCGGAATAGATGAAGGTTAAATAGTTATAATCTCCTCTTACAATACCAGTGCCAGTTTCAGTTCCTAATCTGAAACCGAAAAAATCCCATGCAATCTGGTAGATCAAACTTATGGGGAAGAGTATCCATACAAACCAATTTTTTCTGCTGAACAAATTATGGTCTCTTGAAAACCAAAATCCCATTCCAATTGCTGAAATATAAAGAAAGATGATATATCTAAAGTAGAATTCTCTTTGCCAATCCTCAATCGTAAGTAATTGACCATTTAAGAAGAATAAAAACACATGAAAGCATATCTCAATTATAAAACATAAAATAAGAGATGCTATTGGCCACTTGGAGAATGATTTGTACATGAGTGGCAACAATATTATCGATTGAAAGATGATTGGAATAAACCAATTTCCAGGTCCTTCCAAGAGTGATTTTTGAAACACAATATAATCCAGAAACCAATTTTCACTGAACGTGTCCGGGAAATTTGCACCATATATGATAAAACCAATAGAAGTCGAAACAATATAGAAGACGAAATAAGGAAAAACAAACCGCCATAACTTCGATTTAAAATAATTCCACGAATATAATTCTTTGAGGGAATTATTTCCTTTTTTTGCAAATGAATTTCCCATATTAAAGCCCATAATTATCAAGAAAACGGGAATTGCAATCCTTTCCCATAATTCAAAACCTAATCCCTGATGTGAAGTATATCCAAATGCGTGGTCAATGATGACAAGACCTATCATAAAAGTTTTCAAGAAGTCTACTTGAAAGAAATTCTTTTTGTCTCTTTGAATAGAATCAGTTGTATCATCTAGTATAATGTTCATTTCATTCATTGTCATTTCAAGTATAAAAATAAATAAGATATAAGAATTATTGTCAATTTAAATAATAATTTTTTTTTTGCACCAATCTTTTTAATTGATTTAAAACGTTTATTGCATATAAAAAAGAGATTTGATGCATGGTTGCAAAAGTTAATAATAACTGCGGCAATTTGTGGAGCAGAAGTTTCAAAAAAACAAAATCCGAACATTCCTTATACCGTTGAAGAGATAGGAAATGAAACAGAATCAGCATATAATGCGGGTGCTAGTATCATTCATTTACACGTTAGAGAAGATGATGGAACGTCTACTCAATCAATAAAAAGGTTTAAAGAATGCATTGCAGAGATTAAGAAAAAATGTCCAGATGTTATAATAATGCCCTCAACTGGAGGCGCAGTTGGAATGACTAATGAAGAAAGGTTGCAACCCATCTATTTACAACCTGCCCCTCTTATAGCAAGCTTAGATTGTGGTACTATGAATTTCGGAGAAGATGAAATTTTCGTCAATACCGAAACCTCAATTAAATATTTTGCAAAGGAAATGAATAGAATTGGAATAAAGCCGGAATTAGAGTGCTTTGATAAAAGTCATATTGATATGGCTCTCCGACAACACGCAAAAGGTATTATAAAAAGCCCAATGCATTTTAATTTAGTTTTTGGAGTAAATGGAGGAATTACTGCTTCACCAAGAGATATATCATTTTTAGTTGAAAGTTTACCGAAAGATTCTACATTTACATTAACTGGCATAGGAAGACACGAATTTCTTGTTGCTACAATGGCAATCTTATATGGTGGGCACGTCAGAGTTGGTTTAGAAGACAATTTGTTTCTTTCTAAAGGAAAATTAGCAGAATCTAATGGGCAGTTAGTTGAAAAAGTAGTTAGGATTGCTTCCGAATTAGGTCGAGAAATAGCTTCTCCCATTGAAGCAAGAGAGATCTTGAAATTATAATTATGAGGAAATTAAGATGTATGATAAATTTGCTGAAATCTATGATTTAATATATTCTTTTTTAGATTATGAAAAATCAGTTGGCATGATTAAGGATTTAATTGAAAATGATAAATTGTCTAATGGAAATAAACTGCTGGATGTAGGATGTGGTACTGGAGAGCATATAAAATTTTTTAAAAAATACTTTGCCTGTACGGGCGTCGATATTAGTGAACAAATGCTTGATTATGCCAAAGAAAAAATTAGTGACGTTCGGTTTATTCAAGCTGATATGGTAAATATGGATTTAAAAGATAAATTTGATATCATCACTTGCCTTTTTAGTGCTATCGGATACGTGAAAACGCTTGAAAATCTTAGAAAAACAATTAATAATTTTGCTAATCATCTAAATCAGGGTGGAATTTTAATCATTGAACCTTGGTTAAGACCATCAATTTTTACTCCAGGATTGCCAAGCATGGAGACATATGAAGATGATGATATAAAAATTGCTCGATTAAACGTTTCCAAGATAGATGGAAATATATCATCTTTTGTTATGCACTTTTTAATAGCCAAAAGAAACGAAAATGTAACTTACTTTAAAGAAACTCATGAATTAGGTCTATTTGAAACTGAACAGACGAAGAACATTATGATTGAAGCGGGGTTCGAGACTAAATATTTGGAAGAAGGATTAGAAGTGCAGCGTGGGTTGTTCATTGGTATTAAGAAATAATAACTGTTTCTTTTATATCCTTTAAATAAGGAAAATAAAATTACAGCATAACTTCAATACCTTAAAAGAAATTATTTTTCCACTGGAAAATTAAATCTTTATATAATTCGAAATCAATTCTTTAATTTATGACAGATACAAATAAATATAGTTTAATTGTTATCGGAGGAGGCATAACCGGCTTAAGTAGTGGTCTAACATGGGCTAAATACCATGATGTTAAAAAGGAACCAGTGCTAATAATAGAAAAGGAACCAAAGACTGGTGGATATGTCACATCCTATGAACGACAAGGATATGTATTCGATACATGTCAAATGATTCCAAATATTTCGGAATTATTAGAGTTTTTTGATATTGATATTGAGCTTAAGGAATATAAAGGGTACTATACGAGGATTTTCTTAGTTGATATTGAAACAAAAAATGTGAGGACCATTGATTTACCTTCTGGATTTCAAGAATTTAAAAAGGAATTAATGGAAAAATATCCTAATAATGCTACTGAAATTGAAAATTTATTAGATTATTCAAGAGCCTTATATTCGGAGTTATTTAAACTTAAATTAGAACCAACGATTATTGAAATCTTCAAAATGTTAGTAACATGCCCAAAGATCGTAAAAAACTCTAGAAAAACATTTAAAGAATACTTTGAACAGTTCAATATCACAGAACCAGATGTTATTGAGATATTTACAGTATTTGCTGAATTTAGTGGATTACCTGCCAATAGGGTCTCAGCACCGGTACCAATTTCAGCAATGAACTCTCTACTTGATGGTGCATTTCGACCTAAAGGAGGATTCATCGAGTTCCCTAAGAAATTTGAAGAAAAATATCTTGGTTTAGGAGGAGAACTAATGCTCAATACAAAAATAAACAAGATATTAGTAGAAAACGGAGAGGTAAGGGGTGTTGAACTTGAGGACGGAAGAAAAATTTATTCGGATTATGTTGTTACAACTATAGATCCATTAGTAGCGATGAAAGAAATGGTGGGTTTAGATATCATACGTGATTTAGATAAAAAGTATGCTGATAAAGTCGAAAGTGTAAGAATGTCAACATCATCAATGAATATAAGCATTGGACTTGACGATCAAATCGATTTGGGCGGATTAGGCTTAGATTGCGGCTATTGTGTGATTACTACGGGAGGAGATATTTACGATAGACTATTTGATGATATGGAAAAAGGAAAAATAGGATATACAGATGAAGAATTTCGACTTGGTGTCATATGTCCTTCTTTAACAACTGGTGGAAAGCCTAATATTGTCTTGAGAATTGTTCCTATGGGTATTGATGATTGGGTAGAATTACGAGAAAAAGATCCTCAAAAATATAAAGAAAAGAAACAAAAATGGGCAGATTTCTTTATAGATAAAACTGAAAAATATCTAATTCCTGAACTAAGGAAACACATTAAGGTTGTTGATATCTCAACTCCAGCGACTTATGCGCGATATTCTGGTTCCCCTTCAGGAGCAATTTACGACATGGCACCGTATCCAGATAATTTTGGTAGAACTAGACTCGCAATGAGAACACCCATAAAAGGGCTTTATCAACCAAAATTCATCCATAGCGTTTTTGCTACGTTACTTGCTGGAATGCAGGCAAATGATATGATTCTTAACAGAGAAATTATGGATGGGAACGCAAGATATAAAAAAAATTGAATTTAAACAATCTTTTTTTTCTTTCCTTACCTTATGATTATTCAAAAAATAAATTTGAAACGTTCTAAATAGAAAACTTAATTTATGTGTCTTTAATAATAACGTAAGCATCATTTAATACTATAGCTTTATTTGTCTTAACTTGTATTAGATATTTATTATCTACCTTCCATCCTTCAATAGTTAAAGGTTCTCCTGGATAGACTACATTCGCAAATCTTACTTTAAATTCTTTAAACCGAGTTACATCATTATTGCATAGATTATATATAATTGCTCGAGTAGCAAATCCATACGTGCAAAGACCATGCAATATTGGCTTTTCTTGACCACCAAGCTTAGCTGCTTCAGGATCTATATGAAGAGGATTGCGATCCCCGCTTAGACGATATAAAGCTGCTTGATTTGTTGTAGTTTGATATGTTGTACTAAAATCCGGAGCTTTAGCTTTTGGGATTTCTAAAATCTCAGTTTTTGGTCCTCTTTCACCACCAAATCCTCCTGCTCCTAAATAAAAAAAAACTGACTTTACTTCAAATAATGGTTGTCTATCACTGGTTAAACCTGTAAACAGCACATGAATTGCAGCGCCTTTTCCTTTATCATAAATGTTTGTTACCTCACTAAAGCACGTAATCTCTCCTTGAGGGTTAAAAAGTTTATATAATTTTACTGATTCTTCACCGTGGATAAATTTAGGGAATACAATATTTCCAAGATTAGGAAAAGCGACTCCACGAGCAATTGTAGCAAAACTAGGGAATACTTTTAATCCTTTTTTTACTCCTTCATAAATAAATGAAAGTTCATCAATCTGAGCACCTATTCCTAAGGCATAAAGTATTACATCCTTACTAGTATAATTAAATTTCTTTTCTGGAAACTTCTTTCCAACTACATCAAGATCTAATCCAGACATTTAACATCATTTCTTTATTATATTACAAGATTTTAAAATAATCTTTGAAGTCATAATATAAATAATTATTTTCTTATTATAATATCATGATTACTTAAAAAATCTTTTAATTCCTGAATTTTCATGCGATTGTAATGAAATAATGAAGCTGCTAACACGGCTTCTGCTCCGTTTTTGATTGCATCTATAAAATGCTCTTTAGTTCCAGCTCCTCCTGATGCGATCACTGGTACAGACACAATATTCGTAATTGCTCGGATTAAATCAATATCATATCCTAAGTTGGTACCATCTCTATCCATGCTTGTAACCAAGAGTTCTCCCGCCCCTTTTTCCACAACAATTTTTACCCATTCTAAAACGTCGATACCAGTAGGTTTTGAACCGCTATACGAATAAACTTCCCAAGAATCACCTTTCTTTTTTGCATCGATAGCAACAACAATGCATTGAGATCCAAATTTTTTCGCTCCCTTCGTAATTAAATCTGGGTTTTTTATAGCTGCGGAATTTATGCTCACTTTTTCTGCTCCAGCTTTGATAATTGCAGTCATATCTTCAATAGTTTTTATTCCGCCACCAACTGTTAATGGAATATATACCTCTTCAGCAACAGAATGGATAGTACTGAGTATGCTTTTTCGTCCTTCTATTGTAGCTGAAATATCTAGAAAAACTAATTCATCTGCTCCTTCATCATTATAAAATTTAGCCAATTCTATAGGATCTCCACTATCTTGCAGATTATTGAATTGTACTCCTTTTACGACTCTCCCATCTTTAACATCGAGACAGGGGATCACTCGTTTTGTTAAATTAGTTGGATTATAATTAACTATGAGATTTTGCAGACTTTTAGTACATATATTGTTGCTGTATAATGCTTTCCCAATTATTACTCCATCTGTGTATTGCAAAACCTTATGAACATCATTTTCATTTATAATCCCTCCTGATGCTATGATTTTCGTATTATCTTGCTTAATACTTGATATTTTCTTATATGGAGCAATATTGATTCCACTCAAGGTACCATCTCGAGAGATGTCGGTTATTATGAAATGCGAAACTCCTTGATCTTCAAGTCTTAAAAAGTATGAATCTAAACTTCTATTGCTTTCTTCAGTCCACCCTTTAATTTTTAAGTGCCCATTAAGAAAATCTAAAGCCACAATCATTTGGTCTCTGTAATTTAGAATTAATTTATTTAAAAGAGTTGGATTCTCCACAGCAATGGTTCCAATAATAAATTTATGAAGTCCCCAATCAAGAAGTTTGTCAATAGTTTCTATGGTTCTAATTCCCCCTCCTAATTGTATTTTTAATCCCCAATTATTAGCTTCATCAATAAGAGATTTAATAACTTTAAAATTGTCATTTTGTTTGAAACTTCTTGGTCTAACTCCATTCAAATTCACAACATGCACTAAATCAACTCCTAGAGAAAGAAAACTCTTTAGAAGCTCAACCGGGTTTCTATGATATATTTTAATTTTGTTAAAATCCCCTTGGTATAACCGAACAGCATTGCCATTATAGAGATCAATAGCAGGAATTATTTTTTTCACTTTCTAACTCCCTCTAAGCATTGAAATAAAATATTTAATTATATTATCACCAACATTTTTGCTTTTTTCTGGATGGAATTGGACTCCAATTAGTTGATCTTTAACTATAATTGCAGGAATAGATTTTCCATGGTTGAAGTATGTGATACATAATTTTTTCTCGTTTGGTAAGCAATAGTAAGAATGATTAAAGTATGCATAACCTAAAAAATAGGGCTCTGAAGTTGGAATTAATCTATTCCAACCAGTATGAGGAATTCTTATCGTTTCATTACTATTAAGTTTAATTACTTCTCCAGGAATTACATCTAATCCACCTATACCAAAGGATTCTTCTGATCTTGAGAAAAATAACTGCATACCCAAACAGATTCCCATAGTTGGAACATGTTTGAAAATTTTTCTTAAAGCATCGATTAGATTGTATCGTGCGAGTTCCTTTATCGCATCTCCAAAAGATCCTACACCTGGAAGAATTAATCCATGTGCTTGCTCTATTAAATTTATATCATTCGAAATCCTCACATCAGAGTAAAATCTCTCAAAACTTTTTTGAATCGACCTAAGATTCCCACTTCCATAATCTATTATAATAATCATATGAATCCCTCTATAGACATCCTTTACTTGAAGGAAGAGTTTGTTCACGTTTTGGATCAAATCTCGAGGCATAATCTAGAGCCTTCCCAAGAGCTTTAAATATCGCTTCTGCTATGTGGTGATTGTTATCGCCATATAGCGACCTTACATGAAGCGTTATTTTAGCATTTGTCGAAAATGAATATAGAAAATGCTCTATTAAGTCTACTGGAATTAAATTTTCCTCTTTAGAGCCTAAAAATTGATTTTTCCAGTTGATTTCTTTTCGAAAAAATGGTCTTGAAGAAATATCCACTGCAACAAAAGCAAGGCACTCATCCATCGGAAAAAAAGAATGTGCTACCCGAGTAATCCCTTTTTTATAATCTAATGTTTTTTTAAAAGCTTTTCCCAAAACAATTGCAGTATCTTCAATTATATGATGATTATCTATTGCGAGATCACCTTCTGCATTAATATTTAGGTTAAAACATCCATGGACAGCAATCTGAGTGAGAAGATGATCAAATAAAGCTATCGAAGTACTAATTTTAGATTCTCCTACACCATCGAGATTTAACTCCACTTTAATATTGGTTTCCTTAGTCTTCCTTTCTAAATATGTTTTTCTTTCCAATTTAATTCACCTCAAAATATAAATTTAAAATTTTTATTACATTTTTCATTTGTAACCTTGTACCTATTGATATTCTTAGACAGTTTGAGAGTTCTGAATCGAATTTCCTAACCTTTATTTGGTTTTTTAAGAAAAATTGATAAACTGATTGTGATCTCTCTTTTGATTGAAATCTCAATAAAGTAAAGTTTGCTTCACTTGGATGGCAATAAAATCCTTTATATTTCTCCCATAAATTGGTGAGATCTTTGTAAAATTCTTCTCGAATTTGTTTAATTTTATTAATATTGGCACTAACCTTATCGTAGTTATTCAATAATATTAAACCTATTTGTAAAGCCATATTGTTAACATTAAATGGGCTTTTCACCTTCATTAGTATCTTTATTATTGAAGGATTTGCGATAATATATCCTAATCTTAACCCTGCGAGCGAAAAGGATTTGCTAAATGACCGTGATATAATTAAATTTTGATATTTTTTTACCAAACCTATTAAACTGGGCTTATAACTGAAGTCAATGTAAGCCTCATCAATAATGATTAACTTTTCCAGTTCCAGAAGCTTCTCAATGAATTCAATATCGATAGCCATTCCGTCAGGATTATTTGGTCTTGCCAGAATGATCATGTCTGACATTTTAGCTTTCTTAATAAAAATTTCTGGATTTAAGTTAAATTCTGCCTGTCCAGATGCTTCATTTACCGAGAGTTTTAAAGGTACACTTACATATTTCGCATTATTTATGCTTGCATAAAATTTATACATTGAAAATGTAGGACTTATACTCAATATCGTTGTTTTAGATGTTGCAAATGTTCGAATTACAAGATCTAGCAACTCATCAGAACCCGATCCTGCAATTAAAAATGATGTCGGAACCTCAAGAATCAACGACAATCTGTTTAAAATTTCATTAGAATTAGGATCTGGATAGTTTTTTAGGACATCTAAAGAGATTAAAGAGGATAAATCTTCTAAAGGAGGTGAAAAAGGATTCTCATTTTTATTTAGGTATATGAATGCACTTCCTCCTTGGTTCTGTTCTTCTAGGTATAATGAAGTATCCATTGAGGTCAAATATTTTTGAATTGCTTTTGATGGTTGAATAATAAAATTTTTTCTCTTCATTTTAAATCACTCTCCTTCTTATAGCTGCAGAGTTTGCATGTCCTGTCAAATCCTCATTACATGCCATAATCTCAGCAAATTTGGATAAGTTTAGAACAGTTTTTCTATTCAAGTTTACAAAACTAATCCTTTTAACAAAATCATACACTGATAAGGCTGAAGAAAATCGAGCTGTTCCATTTGTAGGCATCACATGACTAGGACCTGCAATATAATCTCCTAATACTTCAAAAGAATTTTCACCAATGAATATTCCTCCAGCATTTTCAACTAAATCAATATATTTTAAAGGTTCTTTGAGCATTAAGGATAGATGTTCAGGACTAAACTCATTTGAAATTTTAAATGATTCTTCAATTGAATTTGTTAGAATAATACCACCTTTATTATTTATTGATTCTCTTATGATCGATTTTCTCTCAAGGTTTTCAATTTGACTTTTTAACTCCTTTTTGACAGCAGAAATTATACTTTTTGCATGTGTTACTAAAATTGGTATCGCTAAAACGTCATGTTCAGCTTGTGCTAAAAGATCTGATGCGATTAATGATGGATTTGCAGTATCATCGGCAATAATTAACGCCTCAGTTGGACCATATATACCATCAATTCCAACATATCCATAAACTTCTCTTTTTGCTAAATTCACGTAAATATTCCCCGGTCCTACAATCTTATCTACTTTTGGGACTTGACCAGTACCAAATGCCATAGCAGAAATTGCTTGAGCACCCCCCATTTTGAACACACGAAAATTTACACCCAAAGAATCTATTATTCCAAAGGTTGCAAGAATGATTTTTGATAAAGTTCCATCTTGATTAGGAGGAATGGCAAATATTAGGTTTTTAGTTCCCGCCACTATAGCAGGAATTGCAGTCATTAATATAGATGAGAATAAAGGACTTGTGCCTCCCGGAATATAAATACCAACTGTTCCAATAGGTCTTATTATTTGACCTAGCTGTCCTCCAAGATCATTATTTTCCCAAGGAGAATTTGGCTGAGATATGTGATATTTATAGATTCTATCACAAGCGAGTTCGAGAGATTGTCTTAATTCTTGAGAGATGTTGTTTAGATTTTCTATATAGTTTAAATTCAGAACCTCAAATTGATCAATTTTTACTTTGTCAAATTTTTCAGTCCACTCTCTAAGAGCTATATCACCCCGTTCCTTCACATCATTTACTATTCTTTTTACATTTTCTTCTAGCAATTCTTGTTTAATTCCTCTTTTAAGTATACTGGTTCTTGCTTCTTCTATTGAATAAATCTTAATCATAATTCTTCCCCAAATTCTTTAATAATTTTATATATCTGATTGGTTCTTCCTCAAAAATATATAGTGTTGGTGCGACAACTACTCCACTTCCACCAATCTCACGTAAATTCCTAATAGCTATTTGTAATCTTTCTTTCTCAACAATAACGTGAACAGCATGCATCTTTTCTCCAGATTTTGTGAAAACAGGAGAAATTGTAGGTCCTTGAAGACCCTCAAGTCCATCTTTCGAGAAGATCGCATTAGCTATTTCTTCTTGACTTTCTCCTCTCATATTCACAAATACAGAAACAAAATTCTGTGCTCTAAGAGTTGCTTCAAAATATTCTATTAATTCTCTAGCGATCTTTAAAGTGAGATCATTTTTTAATGCTGATCGGTTTCCAATGAGTACAGCTCCGGATTTTAATATTTTACCCCCATTTATTGTTTTTAGACGATTATCTTTTAATGTTTGACCTGTAGAAACTAAATCAACAATTATATCACTATACTCTAACTTAGGATAAACTTCAAGAGAACCATTTCCTTTAACTAATTCATAAGAAATCCCTTTCAAGTTAAGATATTGTTCAGTAAGTTTCGGAAATTTTGTTGCTACTTTTAAATTTTCCTTGTTTTGTTTAATTTCTTCAATTGACTTCTCGTCCCAATCTTCAGGAACTGCAATTTCAAGACTACATTTTCCAAAATTTAACGCTTCATGTATAACTACTAATTCCTTATTCTTGTCAGGTAAATATTCAAGAACTAAATCATAACCAACTATTCCAAGTTCTAAAGAACCATTAAGCACTCCTCTGATAATATCTACTTGTCTTTGATACACTAATTGGAGTTCAAAGGGTCCATTTATAGAACCGATATATTGTCTGTTATTTCTTTGTATGTTAAACCCACATTCCTTCAAGAAATCTTGGGTTTCTTTTTCCATTCTTCCTTTTGAAGGTATTGCTAATCTCACTTTCCGAGACTTGTAATAAAATCCTTCTTTTTTCACTTATTCCGCCTCCTTAATTCATTTATAATATTCTGGGGAGTAATCTTTTTTGTTGCCATTAAAACTAGGATAAAATATGTTAAGTCAGCAATTTCCCAGACAAGATTATCTCTATCAGTGAAATTTATCACTTCTAGGCTTTCCTCCTTGATTTTTGAAATTAATAATATATTATTTTCAGCTAGCGTCTTTGTATAAGATTCTGATACTTTAGAATTCTCTATTCTGTTGTTGATTATATCATAGAGAACATTTAATGAAAATTCTCGATCAGAAAAACAAGAATATGATCCTGTATGGCAAGCATATCCCGTTTGCTCAACTTTAAACACAAGAGAATCCTTATCGCAATCAAATAGAATATTTTTTACTTCTTGACAATTCCCAGATTCCTCTCCCTTTATCCATAGTTTGTTTCTTGATCTACTGAAATAAGTTGCCTTCCGAGTGTTTATTGTTTGTTTTAACGATTCTTTAGAAGAATATGCAAGCATTAACACCGTATTGTTCTGATCTTGTACTATTGTCGGAATTAACCCATTCCCTTTATCAAAATCGAGAATATTTAGCAAACTATCGTCTATTAATGAATAATTCATTTTTGAATTAAAATAGATGATTTCATAGCGGTTAGGTGATAATAGAATAATGGTTTTATAACCTCTTTTATATAACAGTTTTTTCATCTCATTCTGACCATCATCTATTTCAAATCTTAAATCTAGATTCTGAGAAATTTCCTTCAAATTATTATCATTCATGTTCAGTCTATCGAAATCTTGCTTATTGACTTTTAAGACTAAAGTTAAAAAAACATCCCAATTCCTTTTTAAAAATACTTCTTTAATAAACTGGGTAATTCCTCCCAGTAATTCTATATCCTTTATTTCCACTTTTAATATTAACATAATATATTCCCAAAACTAAATTAGATTTCAGTTCGATTCAATTCCAATGAATAATCGAGTAAATTTACTGCCTTAATTCATCGGAATTATTTATGATGTTGATGATGATGTAGATGCGAAAAAAATAAAGGAAAATTCTGTACATCATCCGATCTAATAACAAAAGTGTCATTTGATCCACCAACAAAGACTAAACTCAATAGATTAATACCTTTCATTTTTATAAACATCATATCGATTCCCTATTGAGTTTTAATTCTAGAGTTAGCTAATATTGCTAAGACATTTTCTAATAACTATTCTATGCACCGTCAACTAAAAAAGTTAACTATTTTCTAAGTTTACTGATTATGGGAAAAAACATGAATAAAAATTAAACCTATAAATATTGGGACATTAAATGTTTAATTCATGACTGATTTGAATAATTATAGTTTAATAGTAATCGGTGGAGGTATAACTGGTTTAATTAGTGCCCTAAAATGGACATTAAACCATGATTGCGATTGATACTTTTTCTGTTCCAGTACCAGGGATTCCATAACGCTCATAATCATCATATGAATTTATGAAATATCCATATGTATTGTTTTCTTATTCCTATTTTTGAATGGTAGAAAAAATTCTTATTAAAGTTAATATTGTAAATATCACATCAAACTATTTTGGAGATATAATCATGAAAAAGGGTACATTATACGGAACTCATAGAGTAATTGATCCTAAAGGATCTTTACCTCAACCAGCTTTAAAAATTTCTAATGATATGGAACTATATGATAATGAGATTTTAATTGATGTAGATTATTTAAATATTGATTCAGCAAGTTTTACACAATTAAAACAAGAAGCGAATGGAGATATAGAGAAGGTTAAAAAAAAGATTCTTGAAATTGTTGATCAAAGAGGAAAAATGCAAAATCCAGTCACTGGTTCAGGAGGAATGCTAATTGGGAAAGTACAAGAGATTGGTCCGAAGTTATTAGATAAAATTGATCTAAAGGTTGGGGATAAAATTGCTACTCTGGTTTCACTTTCATTAACACCCTTAAAGATTAAGAAAATTAAAAAAGTCATTCCCGATATAGATAGAGTTGAAATTGATGGAAATGCCATTCTTTTTGAAAGCGGTATTTATGCTAAACTTCCTGAAGATATGGAAAATACACTCACGTTAGCTGCTCTTGATGTAGCTGGAGCGCCAGCTCAAGTAAAAAAATTAGTAAAACGGGGAGACAATGTATTAATATTAGGAGCCACGGGAAAATCAGGATTAATGTGTTCTTGTATGGCAAAAAAAATGGTAGGTGAGGAAGGAATAGTAATCGGTCAAGCTAGAAATCAAAATCGAGCTCAATTTCTCATCAATACAAAATTTTGTGATAAGGTTATAATTGCAGATGTGCAAAATCCCGTCCATATTCTAGAAGAAACTATCAAAGCAAATGGCGGAAAAGAGGTTAATATTTCAATCAATTGTTTATCCATTCCTAATGTTGAAATGTCATGTATCTTGCCTGTAAAAGATGGTGGGACTGTCTATTTCTTCTCGATGGCAACGAGTTTTACAAAAGCAGCTTTAGGGGCTGAGGGTGTAGGTAAAGATGTAACAATGATTATTGGTAACGGATATACTAAGGACCATGCTCAAATTACTCTTGATCTTTTAAGAGAATCAAAAAAGTTAAGAGAAATCTTTAATGAAAAATACGCATAGTGATCAAAATAAGTCAACGCTCTTTTTAAAGGCTTGATATCCAAGCCTTCGTATTGAACATTCCAAGAGAAATTTATATAATAATAAGATTTAACACTTTTAATGGGGTTTTTCTCCCACAGACTCCTAAAGCTTAACAAATAAGGATACTTAAATTAAAATAGATACAATAATTAGTTATCACCATGAGAGTAAATAGACGAAAAGAATTATTTGGGCATATCTCGGACGAGGATTGGAACAATTGGAGATGGCAATTTAGTAATAGGATAATCACTCTTGAAGAAGTAAAAGAGCTTGTCCCACTGATGAAGGAAGAGGATGATCCAAAAATCTTGGAAAAAATGAGAATGGCAATCACCCCTTATTATTTATCATTAATAGATCCTCATGATCCTTATGACCCAATACGCAAACAAGCAATTCCAACTATTCATGAACTCCATAGAGGACTTGGTGATTTAGATGACCCTCTTCATGAGGATGTTGACTCTCCAGTCCCTGGTTTGACTCATCGTTATCCTGATAGAGTTCTTTTCTTAGTCACAGAAAACTGCAGCATGTATTGTAGACATTGTACTCGAAGGAGATTTGCGGGACATCATGATAAAGCACCGCCAAAAGATCAAATTGAAAAATGCATTGAGTATATCAAAGAAACTCCCGCTATAAGAGATGTTCTTTTATCTGGAGGTGATGCAATGCTTGTTTCTGATAAATTATTAGAAGATATAATAATCAATTTGAAAGAAATCCCTCACGTTGAGATTATCAGAATTGGATCAAGGTGTCCTGTAGTTATGCCCCAAAGAATAACTTCTGACTTGTGTGAAATGCTAAAGCAATATCACCCTATTTGGTTTAATACCCATTTTAACCATCCAAATGAAATCACAGAAGATTCAACTCGGGCTTGCGCAATGTTAGCTGATGCAGGTATTCCCTTAGGAAATCAGTCAGTCTTATTGAGAGGGGTTAATGATTGTATCCATGTAATGAAGAAACTGGTTCAAGACTTAGTCAAAATAAGAGTAAGACCTTATTATATATATCAATGTGATTTATCTGTTGGACTCGGACATTTTCGCACGAGTGTTGCTCAAGGCATTGAAATCATTGAGGGTCTTCGAGGGCACACCTCTGGGCTTTGCGTTCCCACCTTCGTTGTAGATGCTCCTGGCGGAGGAGGGAAAATACCTGTCATGCCTGATTATACAATTTCTCAAGGAAATAGTCGTGTTGTCCTAAGGAACTTTGAAGGTGTCATTACTACCTATGAAGAACCTAAAGATTATGTACCAATTTGTCATTGCGAAAATTGCGAAAAGCAAATTGGTGTATCTGCATTATTGAGTGGCGAAAAAATAACAATTGAACCCGAGGATTTGGAGAGAAACATTAGAAAAAGAAAACTATCCAAATGATTAATTATTGGATTATTTTCCAATTTCCTTATAATTCAATACAAATTCCTGGTTAATTTCCTTAATTGAACTTAATTTATTAATTTTCAAATATCTTTCTTGACTTGTAACAACTGAGCCAATAATTTCATTCTCATATTTTGTTGGTCCTTTTTTATTTATTCTCTCAGTAATAAATGAGATATGATCATTGAGCCTATTATCAATATATTTATTTCCGAGAGATACAACTCCAAGAAACCGTTCTCTAATGATCTCTTTGAGATTCTCATCAATTTCATATCCAATACTATTTCTCTCAGAAACCATCGCTGCTATTGAACTCGTTCCAGTTCCAAGAAAAGGGTCTAAAATTGTGTCATTTTTAACTGAAAACATGTTTATTAATCTAAACGCTAGATCGAATGGGTAAGCAGCACTTCTTTTTCTTGTTTCTTTATTATTTAGATCTTGTGAAATTCCTTTAAAATCCCATACATCTGAAAACCATAAATTTCTTTCTTCCCAAAAATATGCGCTTTCCCTTCTCCCTTCCTTTAGAGCTTTAGTATTAAATTCTCTTTTTTCTCCTTTCCGAAAAATCAAGATATGCTCATGTTCTAAAGTTATATATGCTCCAGGCGGAAACATCCCTGATCCCATAAATTTGTTTGGTGCATTAGTTTGTTTTCTCCATAATACTTCAGGTAGCATTTGAAATCCAAGTTTTTGAAATGTATTGATGATTCTTGAATGAGAAGGAAAAAGTTGGAAGTTATTATTAATTGTCCGAGTAGCATCTCCGATATTGATACATACAATTCCACCAAGTATTAAAATTCTATATAGTTCTTTCCATACTTTATCAAGCTCCTCATGCATTTTTTCAAAAGCTAGTAAACCATCTCCAGCTTCCAATGCTATTTTAACTTCTTTATTTTGTAAAGAAAAAATTTCATCCCACATTTCTATCATTGGATATGGGGGTGAAGTAACAACTAAAGCAATGGAATTGTCCTGAACTTCTTCCATTTCTTGTGCTTTTTTATAAAAAACTCTATGGTATGTTGACATGCATCTGTATTTAAAAAATTATTATTCTAAAGAGGAATGTAAGGAAAAAAAAGTTAAGTATAATATTCATCTTAATTATTTACGAAAGAAGCGGCTTAAAAATTATAGATCTAAAGTTTTTAAGCTTAATTACATATAGAGAATAAATTTATCTACTAAAAATATTAATCGATATATAAGTAACATCAATTTTAACATAATAGAAAAGGGTGATAAATAATATGGGAAAATATGACCAAATAATGAAAATACTGGCGGTATTAGGTGGTATAATTACATTAATAGATGCGCTAGGTAGTTTTTTCGGTTTTAGCTTTTCATCGGGTTATTGGGGTTATTCTTATGTATGGCCTATTATAGCAATAATTCTTGGGATCCTTGTAATTCTAATGGTTGTACAACCAGGTAAACCTCTTCCTTTTACACCAATAGTATTATTGATAATGGGTATTCTAATACTAATTTTTGGAAGTTGGCTCGGTGGAGTTTTAGTCTTAATTGCAGGAATTTTAGGTTATCTTAAATAATATTTCAACTATAAATTTTTTTTTATTTTTTATTTCTTCAATACCTAGAGAATAATATTTAACTTATTCCTTCATTCTTTGCCCAACTGGCTTACCTGGACTAGAAAACGTTATAAGAATATCTATTATTATAATAGAACATATTAGAGTATCTTAGAATCTCCCTAATTTAGAAATTAAAAAAATTTTAAAATATTTATTAATGAAAGCTCGATATAATTAAAGAAAAAAATTTAAAATTTAAAATTAAGGTTACGATCTCTAGAATAAGAAAAATGGTATTCCAAAGAAATAACCAAGAAGCCAAAAGACAATAACATACAATATCACGGCCACAATTGTGACTACTATTGCTGTACCAAAACCAGTATGATGTATTACGCTTATAAGTACCCATATTATGACTAGAGCAATTATTATTCCTATCCATCCACCTACAAAGTAATCTAAAAGGAAAAACACTAAAGTAATCAAGAAAGCAGTTAAAAATACTCGACCAAATTGAGTGTTATTTGAATTTTTAACAAAGTTCAATGCAACCTTAAGAAAAATAGCCATTACAACGAGGATAATTATGTAT
>Ga0307419_10000086_pt1 | contig 35563 bp, 34 predicted proteins | sample SalMarWE160230MG_2_FD_202512 | JGI IMG/M metagenome (GOLD analysis project Ga0307419, IMG submission 202512) | Salt marsh sediment microbial communities from the Plum Island Ecosystem LTER, Massachusetts, United States - WE1602-30 | ecosystem: Environmental > Aquatic > Marine > Intertidal zone... | reverse complement strand
CGCGGTGATGCCGATGAGGCGGGGCCGATGGCGTTTCAGTGCCCGCCGCGCCTCTGTGATCATCGTCTCCTGCGGCAGGAGATCGAAATCGTAGGCGGCGACGCTGATCTTTTTTCTCAACAGAGCGGCGCCGATCAGGCTCAGGCCATAGGGCGGCCCGAAATAGTTCGGCGGCGGATCGGGATTGGACGGATTGATCAAAATGACGTCTTTCATAAGAGGCCTTTATACGCACAAGAAACTACCTAATAAATCTTATAAGGCTTGTGCCGGACCACGTGATGGGGGCGCCTAAAAACATCCAATGGGCAAACGGAGTCTTATGCTTCCCTGATCTTTCGCCGAAGAACCCGACAAAGACTCTAAAGACCCGGTGCAAAACAAGAACTAAAAAGCTTCGGCCCGTCACGCCGCCCAATGCAAGCGCGGAGGCGAGTCCGGCCGGCGAACGGAAGACAAAATACGCCAGAAGACAGACAAGAAGGGCCAGCGTCATCTTTAGGTATCGCAAAAAAAGAAGTTCCAGATGCCGGAATCCTAAAAGAATCAGGAGAGACTATGAATAGTGCTACCCCCCGGGGCAGTATGTAATATACTGCCCCCGGAGGAATACAACCGAAAGGGGGTAGCATATGTATTATGCCGGATTGGATGTCGCCAGTAAAGGAAGTTTTGCGTATGTGCGGGATAGGCGGGGCAACAAGGTCGAGTCAGGCGAGATCCTGACAAACAGAAAAAGCATCAAATCGTTCTTTGAGAAGTACACAGATAAAAAGGCCATCGTGGCGGTAGAGGCCTCGGGTTCCACGCGTTGGATATATGATCTGCTGACGCGTATGGGCATAGACGTCTATGTGGTCAATCCCAACAAGGTCAAGGCCATAGCCGACTCAAAACGCAAGACCGACAAGATAGACGCTAAGATATTAAGCGAGCTCTTGCGTATCAATGCGCTGCCCGAAAGGGTACACATGGCTCAAGGGCAGGCCAGACAGCTTCGCGATCTTATCCAGGCAAGGCATCAGGTCATCAAGGGATACACGAACCTTATGAATTACCTTCGCGGCCAGCTTCGGCAGGAAGGCATACGTATCAAGGCCCGCGAGTTTAAAACTGTGGATTATTTTGTAAGATTGGATAGCCTTAAGCTCCCGGACCACGTCAGACAGATCATGACGACGTATCACGACACCATTGAGGCCATGCTTGCTGAAAAAGGAAAACTCGAAGCCAAGATCAAGGACTATAGCAGTAAAGACATCGATCTTATCAAAACGATCCCGGGTATGGGCGAGATATCATCCAGGACCATCCAGTCGGCTATCGGTGAGATAAAACGGTTCAAAAAGGCAAAGCAGCTGGCCAGTTACTGCGGTTTGGTGCCTAGCGTTTATGCCAGCGGCAAACGTATCGAATACGGCCATATCACGCGCGAAGGCAGAAGTGAAGTCAGACGCGTCGGCATACAAAGCGCTCACGCCGTCCTGCGGTCTAAAAGCCTGGAAAGCGAGCCGTTGAGAAGATGGTGGCGCTCCGTGGCCCGCAGGCGCGGCGTCAAGACAGCCCTGGTTGCCTTAGCAAGAAAATTGATAACGATAGTTTTTTACGTGCTTCGCGATCAGAAAGTTTACGATTATACGTTATTGAGGGCGGCTTAATCCTCGGACGTTTAAACAGAACATCAGGGAAAACAGCTGTCAATAACGATGATTCATTGAGAATCTCGGGAATCAATGAATAGATGCAGCCCGCATATTTCCCTTGGTCTTTTAAGGCCGTACAGGAGAATGGGCGCATCTTACAGCATCGGTCGGGTGTGCGGGCCGTAGGGCTCAGCACGAATGGGAGGATGGCTGATTCCGATGATTCTGCCAGGGTCTTTAAAAACAAACACAATTGAAAATTGTGCTTGAAAAAGCACTATTCATGGGAGGGCTATTATGTTCGGATTCAGCCAAATACCGAGCTCGGCCCTCAGGATGCGCGTTAACAGAAAGACATCGATGAGGCCAATGACTAATTTCAGGATTTTCTTCCTCTCTCCAAAGAGGTATTTCATTTTGGAAGCGAACCACGTGACGAGGCATGAGGAGACCATGACGAAGATGACGGCCAGGCCCATGCTGAAGGCGGACTTCGCCTGCTTCGAGACCCCCAGGAAGGGACACAGTCCCAGAAACCTGAACAAGATGAAGTTGCTGATAAGGATGTTGCTTAGGATGATCGCCACGACCTGACCCACCGTAACCCTCCGATCAGATCAAAGGGCCCATCCCGATGGCGTTCGTCACGCTCGTCGAGACGGCCAGGGCCGGGCACAACCCCGGGACCATGAAAAAGATCGGGTTCTCCGCGATGATGCCCTTGGTGAACTCGGGCCACAGACGCTTCATAGAGCCTTCCTGGCAGACACCTTCACCCCATACCGGCGCGGCTGAGTGAAGCGGTCGATCAAGGGCACCGCCGCGTTCATGAAGAGGATGGCGTAACACACGCCCTCGGGATACCCGCCCCAACGCCGGATGACGCCGGTCAACAGGCCGCAGCCGACCCCGAAGATGAGCTGGCCCTTCTTCGTGATGGGCGAGGTGACATAATCGGTGGCCATGAAGATGGCGCCCAGGAGCAGCCCGCCGCTCAAGACCTGGAAGACAAAATCCCCCTTAAAAAATCCGCCGGGCGCGCCAAAGGCCCAGCCGAAGCCGGCGGCCGTGAGGATAAACGTGACCGGGATGTGCCAACTGATGATGCGCCGGACCAGAAGATACAAACCTCCCAGGATGAGCGCCAAGGCGCACACCTCGCCCAGGCAGCCGCTGCGAAAACCCAGCAAGAGATCCATAGTGCTCAGGCCCGAGTCCGCGAGGCTTGCGATCTTGCCTTCCTTCAAAAGGACCAGGGGCGTGGCCTGCGTCACGGCGTCGACGGCAAAGGGCCTCGTGAACGTCGTCATGTGCTGCGGCCAGGCCGCCATCAAAAAGGCGCGGCCGGCCAAGGCCGGGTTGAAGATATTGCGGCCCAGGCCGCCAAAGGCCTGCTTGCCGATGGCGATCGCGAAGACAGCGCCGACCACGGGCAGCCACAACGGCGCGTGCGCCGGCAGATTAAAGGCCAAAAGCAGCCCTGTCATGAACGCGCTGCCGTCGGAGATCGTGACCCGCTGTCCCCGGCCGCGCTGGATCAGGGCCTCGGTGACGAGCGCCGAGAGGACCGCGGCGAGCATCACCCATAACGCGCATCCCTTAAAAATAAAGACGCTCATGAGGGCGACCGGCACCAGCGCGACGTTCACGGTCGCCATGATCCGGCTGACAGAATCGTCCTTCTTGTGAAAGTGCGGCGCGGCTGAAACGTGATACTTATCGGCCATCCTTCACCTGTCTTAACACCTCTGCGCTGCGCTTTTGAACGGACCCGATCACGGCGGCCGAGGAGACCGTGGCGCCGGTTATCGCGTCAACGGTCTCGTTGAGCGTGGTGGCGTGGCGGCCGTCAAAACGCTCCTGGAACCACGGCCGCGGCTGGGAGAGGACCCGGACCTTGCGCAGGACGACGTCCCAGAGGGTCTCTTTCTGGATCACCTCGGCGATGCGCGTGCCCAGGCCCGGGGTCTCGTTCTGGGAAAGGACCTTGATGCGCACGATCGTGCCCTCAGGGGTCACCCCCGCCATGGTCACGATGTCGCTCGAATACCCGCGCTCAACGGCCTTGAAGGCATACCCCAACAGGCGGCCGCCTTGGTCGAGCGCCTTGTGATAAAGGACCTCCTCGCCCTCCCGGACCGGCTCAAATGCCGCGGCCCCAGGAAAGACGTCCTTGAGACTTTCCTGTTCTTCGGCCAGACGCTGGGCCGCGATCCGGGGTTCTGTGGCGCGATGGACGACGCTCAACAATCCCGCCGCCGCCAGACAGATCACCGCCAGGATAACGGCATAACGCAGATACTCACTTTTTGCCACTTTTGATCCTCGCCTTTGCCGTCTTGATCGCCTGCACGATGTTGCGCCGGCCCGGGCACGCCCACGCGCACAGGCCGCACTCGATACAATCCATGATGCCGTACTCCTCGGCCAGGCCCAGCTTGTTCTTCTCGATGGCCTGCGCGATCAGGCTCGGGTTCAGCCCCACCGGACAGCTCTGGAGGCACTCCCCGCAGCGGATGCAGACATCCTCCTGTTGTTCCTCGACCGCGGCCTCGTCGAAGAAGAGGACGCCGCTCGTCGCCTTGATGACGGGCCCGTCCATGGTGTACTGGGCCACACCCATCATCGGGCCGCCCATGACGATCTTCTTGGGGTCTTTCACCAGCGGACCGCACAGCGCGGCCAGGTCCCGGATGCGCGTGCCCAGACGCACGAGGAGGTTCTTGGGACGGGCCACGCACGGCCCCGCCACCGTCACCACGCGCTCGTAAAGGGGCTTGCCGGAATAGACGGCCTCGGTGATCGCATAGACCGTGCCCGCGTTGTGTACCACGACACCGATATCAAAAGGGAGCTTGCCCGACGGGACTTCGCGCTTCAAACACGATGCGATGACCTGCTTCTCCCCGCCCTGCGGATAGGCGGTCTTCAGGACCACGACCTTCCAGTTGAAGGCCGCGGCGCGCTCACGAAAGAGCCGGATCGCCTCGGGCTTGTTGTCTTCGATGGCTATGACGCACTCTTTGGGGTCGAGGATCTTCAGGACGAGCCTCATCCCCCTGACGATCTCATCGGTCTTCTCCACCATCAGCCGGTGGTCCGTCGTCAGATACGGCTCGCACTCGGCGCCGTTCAGGATGAAGTATTCGATGGGGCCGGGAGGATGGAGCTTGATGTGGGTCGGGAAGGCCGCCCCGCCCAGGCCCACGATGCCCGCCTCGAAGATGATGCGGCGCAGGTCGTCGGGGCTCAACGCGTCCACCGCCTCCGGGGAACGCTCCCGCATCTCGTCGCACGCCGCGTCCTGGCCGTCGCCTTCGATGACCACGGCGCGGCAGGTGCCCGACAAGGGGTGCGCCTGCGTCGCGACGGCCGAGACCCTCCCGGAAATGGAGGCGTGGACCGGCGCAAAGACGCCCTTGTCAGACGTGGCCAGGCACTGGCCGCGCTTGACGGTATCGCCGACCTTCACCTTGAGGATATCCAGCGGCTTACCCAAGTGCTGCAGCAAGGGGATGACGACCGACGCCGGCAAAGGCGCGGTCTCGATCGTCTTGTTCTCGGTCTCGTGTTTATGTTCCTCGAGTCTGATCATATTTCAAGAAGAACCCGATCGCCCCCATGGCCATCAAGAGGAAGCTGACCAGCATGAGGATCGTCTCCGCCCCGACGCGGTCGGCCAGGGGGGCTGCGATGAACATGCTCAGGAGAAACCCAAAGTGCACGATGATCTCGAGGGAGCTGAACAGGCGCCCCCGCATGGAGCTGTCGGTCAGCTGATGGACGAGGGTCTGGGAGATGACCGTGATCGGAGAGATGGCCAGCCCCAAGATAGATGCCAACGCGATGGCGAGCATTAAGTTAGGGTATTTCTCCACCGCCGAGACGAAACCAAATAATACCACCCCGACCATGGAAATACAAACAAAGATCGTCTTGAAGCTGTGCTTCTGGTGGCCCAGGCGGCCGTACGCGAGCGCCCCGAGGAAGAGCCCCAACCCCAGACCCACCACCAGGAGCCCGATCTCGCGGGTCGCCGAGCCGAAGACCTGCTGGATAAAAACGATCGCCACCACGTAGACCGCGCCCAGGGCCGCCCAAAGGAGGAAGAGGATACCGAAGCAGGAGCGTAGCTGCGGCTGGTTGCGCAAAAAGACAACCGCTTCCTTGATCTCCTGCAAGACCGACTTGCGCACGGCGGCCATGATCTCCCTGCCGACCTCGATGATCTCCTCCTTTTTGGGCGCCTGCCTGACCTTGGCGCTGACAAAAAAGATCATCAGCCCCGCGACGAAGAACGTGGAGGCGTCGATGAAGAAGCCGCCCCGCGCGCCCACCAGGCTCACGAGGATGCCGCCCAGGCCGAACCCCATCATCGCGGCCACCATCCCCGTCGTGTTCACGAGGGAATTGGCCAGAAGCAGATCGTCGGTCTTGACGATGTCCGGGATGATCGCCATCTTCGCCGGCACGTAAAAACGGCTGACGCAGAAGACGAGAAAGACGACCGCGTACACGGGCCAGAGCACGTCCCATTTGATGAAATAGAACGCGATGGAGACGACGAGCAGACACCGCAAAAAGTCGGAGACCACCATGGTACGCCGCCGGTCCCAGCGGTCCACGTACACGCCGGCCATCGGCCCGATCAGAAAGACAGGCATGATGGTAAAGGCCATGAGCTTGGCGATCTGGGTGGTCGAACCCGGGGCGAACCGGTAGATGAGGGCCAGAAGCGCCATCTGATTCAGGCGGTCGCCGAACTGTGAGATGATCTGGGAGAGCCAGAGGAGGGAAAAGTCGCGGTTCCGGACGATATGGCGAAATCGGGCCATGGAGCACCGCAAAGTACTATTTAGTGTACCAAAGAAATAAGCCGATGGGGGGACTCGAACCCTCGACCCGCGCTTTACGAAAGCGCTGCTCTACCAACTGAGCTACATCGGCATATCATTCGGATTACGGGGTCTAATTGTAACAAAACCCCCCACCTCCTGCAAGAAGTTTTATCGACCCCTACCCCCTTTCCCGGCCGGTCTCTTGGACAGACGCGAAAGGCCAAGCGCCAAGAGGACATAGATCGCGACCAGCCCCCAGCCCCCGGGCAAAGAGAGGCGGACCTGGGCCAAGGGCCAGCCGGCTATCCAGGAGCTCCACGCGACCTGGGCCTTGAGGAAGAAGGCGCACGCCGCCGCCGGCGGCGCGGCCAACCTGGAAGAGAACAGGCCCAGGCCAACGGCCAGGGAACCGCTGCCGATGATCCCCATGGCCAGCGGCGCGGCGACGATGTTGGCCACGACGCCATACAGGGAGATGACCCCAAAGGTCGCAGAGATGAGTGGCGCGGTGCCGGTCCAGGCGCTCAGTGACACCGCCGCCCAGCTCAACGGAGGACGCAGGACTGCAAAGGCCGGGTGCGACGGCCGCCACCTCTTCTGGAGCCAGGGCGAGGGGTCCAGCCGCGGAAAGAGCCAGACGATGGAGACCACGCTCATGAAGGAGAGCTGAAAGCTGATGGAAAACAACGCGGCTGGATCCCATAGGAGGATCGCGAAGGCGGCCAGGCACAGGACGTGCCAGAAGAGCGGGTGACGCTCCCTTATAAAGGTATACAAGAGGACAACGGTCATGACGGTCGCGCGTACGACAGAGACCGCGGCGCCTGTCAGGAGGCAGTAACCGATGACCGCAACCATGCTCAAGACCAGCCGCGGCCGCGCCGGGACCCTGAGGATCTTCAGAAAAAGAAAGACTATACCCGCCACAAACGCGGTGTGGAAGCCGCTGACGACCATGATGTGCCACGTCCCGGCGGCGATCATCGCCTTTTTGACGGACGCAGGCACGAGTTGCTTCTCGCCGAGCATCATCGCCCGCAGGAGCGACGCAGAGACGCCGTCGAAGTGGTCGCGGATGACCACAGCCAATCTTTGGCGCACGAGGATAGGGGAAAAGGACCCAAGACCCCTTGCCTCCTTTTTGATCTCGCCGCGCCTGCCGACGCTCAGCATCGAATAGATATTGCGCCGTGCCAACGCCTGGGCAAAGGGAGGACGCGGCCTGTAAAGCTTGCCGCGGATGACCAGCCGCTCGCCGAGCACATCCGGGGTCTTGTGGTGATCGCACACTCCCACATCGCCGGTGAGCGCCACGGCCCTGCCCTGCCTATCCCGCCCGCGCTCCACGCGCAGGATGTAACTGTTAAAGAGCCGGTTCTCTTTGGGTTGGGAGACCACCACGCCCTCCAGGCGCACCCACCGGCCCTTTGCCGGCGTCATGCGGCCGATATGGCGCGCGGGCAAGAGCGATGCCTCCTCGCACCTCAGGGCTCCGATGAAGAAGAACGCGGCCAGCAGGAGACAGGTGCTCGCGCCGGCCTTCCTGATAAAGACCAGCGCCAGCGCGAGCGACAAGAGCGACAGGACGGCCGCCGGCCATGCCGGCCCGTCGAGTCCGCCCTGCGCGGCGATGCCCAGGGAATACGCGAGCGCGACGCAGACCATCGGCGGCAGGTAGGGGCCGCGCCGGCGCGCGGAAAAGACACGCGTTATCATGTGCCAGGATCTTTCCGGAAAAGAGGCTTGAGGCAGGGGCGGTGCGGGAGGGCGCTACTTTTCCTGCTGGGCCGCGATGCGCAGGTGCTCTAAGCCCAGGCCGTTCAGGACGTCCAGCACCCCGACGAGGTTCTTGAAGGGCACCAGGCGGTCCACGCGCACGAAGACGGCCAGCCCCGGCTGCGCCCGCCTGCGCTCACGCAGTTGCGTCTCGAGGTCGCCGAGGGTCACGACGTCCGCCCCGAGGTACACGGGGCCCTCGCCGGAGAGGGTGATCTCGACGACATCAGACCTTTTTTTATCCGGCGCCATCACGTTCTTGGCCGTGGGCAGGTTCACCTTGATCTGCTTGGCCCGCGACGGATCGAAGGTATACAGGAGGCTGAAGGAGATAAAGAAGAAGATAAAGAGGTTCAAGACGATATCGGTCATGGCGATCGACTCCAGGCTGACCAGGTGCCGACGGGTCATGCCGATCTTCATAAGAGCCTCCCGCGCGCCAGCGCCTCCAGGAGCTGGCTGGAATAGTTGGAGAGCTCGTGCGCGTAATACTTGATGCGGCTGATGAAGTAGTTGTAGCAGATATAGAGCGGGATCGCGACCATCAGGCCCGCCGCCGTCGTGAGCATCGCCTGGTAGATCCCGCCGGCCAGGGCGCTGACCGTGATGTCGCTGCCGGCCTTCTCCCACGCCATGAAGGCGCCGATCAGGCCCGTGATCGTCCCCAGGAACCCCATCAGCGGCGCGATCCCGACGATGGCGGACAGACCCCCCAGCCGCTTCTCCAAGTCATGCACCGCGTGGTTGCCCATGCGCTCGAGCATCTTCTCGAGCTCCTCGCGCGGCAGGTCGCGGTTCTCGAGGGCTGCCACGAACATGGCCGGCAGCGGATGCGCCGCGTGCTTCTTGCACAGCGTGACCGCTTCATTGGCCTTCTGCAAAAGGACCTTGCCGCACACGGCCTTTGAGAACTGTTCCATGTCCAGGCGGCCGAACCGCCGCAGGGTGAAGAACCGCTCGAGACAGATCGCCAGCCCGAAGACCGACGCCGCGAGTATCGGCACGATCATCGGCCCCGCCTTAAACACATACGTCAGCATGATCCCCCCGTAATGTGGCAGCAAAAGTGAGACAAAGAGCCTGAGTCTTTGTCTCAAATTCGCGGTTCAAAAATGAGACAAAGAGCCTGGCTGTTTGTCTCAGTTTTTGTATCACAAGATGACAAGGTACTTCTTGAAGGTCTCGAGCTTCTTTTCGGAGACCCCCTTGATCGCCGTCAGTTCGCTTAGATCCGTGATACGGCCCTTGCCGGCCCGCAGGTCGAGGATGGCGTCCGCCGTCTTCTCCCCGATGCCGGGCACGGCGATGAGCTGGGTGCGCGTCGCGGCGTTCACGTCCACCGCGGCGGGCGCGGCCTCATCCGAGTACAGCTCGATGAGGCACAGGTTGCACCCCCTCGACTTCTGGAACATCCTCAGCCCTATCCCCAGCGCGAAGACACACGCAGCGAAGATAAGGACCCGCCTCTCCTGCAATGTCAGATGTATCATGCGCTTTCCCGAACGACGTGCGTCCCCGGGGACTACACGACGAGACTGACCATCCTGCCGGGGATAACGAGGACTTTTTTGACCGGCTTGCCGCCGATCCACTCCTTGATCTTGGCGTCCTGGAGGGCGGCGGCGCGGATGGCGGCCTCATCGGCATCGGCCGCGACCTCGATGCGGCTGCGCAGCTTGCCGTTGATCTGGACCGGGTACGCGACCGTCTCCTCGGCCAGGGCCGACTCCTCGTAGGCCGGCCAGGCGGCCTTAAAGACGCTCTCCTTTTCGCCCAGCATCTGCCACGCCTCCTCGGCCAGATGCGGCACGAAGGGCGCCAGGAGCACGACGAGAGCGCGCACGGCCTCGCGGCACGGCGCCGACCTCAGCTCCCCGTCGGACAGCTTGTACATCTCGTTGACCATCTCCATGGCGGCTGAGATGGCCGTATTGAACTTAAAGCCGCCCTCCATGTCCTGGGTGACCTTCTTGACGGTCTGGTGGCGCTTCTTGACGACGCGGCGGATAGCGTCCGACTCTTGAGGGCCCGCGGCCCCGCCGGTCCCCGCCTTGACGAGGCGCAGGACACGGCTCAAAAAGCGCCAGGCGCCGTCCATGCCGCGGTCGTTCCAGTCCAGCTCCGCTTCGGGCGGCGCGGCAAAAAGGATGAAGAGACGCAGGGTATCCGCCCCGTATTCGGCGAGGATCTTGTCGGGGTCCACGACATTCCCCTTGGACTTGGACATGACCTCGCCCTCTTTCAAGACCATGCCTTGCGTCAGGAGGCGATCAAAGGGCTCGGGGAACGCCAGGAGCCCCAGGTCCTTCATGAACTTGGTGAAGAAACGCGAATACAAGAGGTGCAGGATGGCGTGCTCGATGCCGCCGATGTATTGGTCCACCGGCATCCAATACTTCACGTCGCCGACATCAAAGATCTCCTTGTCGTTCTTGGGCGAACAGTAACGCAGAAAATACCATGAGGAGTCGAAGAAGGTCGCCATGGTGTCCGTCTCGCGGCGGCCCGGCTCCCCGCACGTGGGGCACGCGGCCTCGACGAACTCCTTGACCTTGCCCAGCGGGCTGCCGCCCTTGCCCGATATCTTGACGTCCTTGGGCAGGACCACGGGCAGGTCCTTGACGGGCACGGGCACCACCCCGCACGCCTTGCAATAAATCATGGGGATCGGCGTGCCCCAGTAGCGCTGTCGCGAGATGAGCCAGTCGCGCAAGCGCCAGTGCACGGTGAGCTTACCCATCCCCTTCTCTTCCATCCACCGGCCGATCTTCTTTTTGGCGTCGTTGCTGGCAAGACCGTCGAACGAGCCGGAGTTCACCATGACGCCCTCCTCCTCAAAGGCCTGCGCCATGCTCTCCACGGCCAACGTCTCTTCTCCGGGCTGGATGACGACGCGCAGCGGAAGCTTGTACTCCTTGGCAAAGAGGAAGTCGCGCTGGTCGTGCGTGGGCACGGCCATGATCGCGCCCGTGCCGTACTCCATCAACACGTAATCCGCGACCCATATGGGCAGCCTCTCGCCGTTGACGGGGTTGACGGCGTACGCGCCCGTGAAACGCCCCTCCTTCTTCACGTCCCCGGCCATGCGCTCCATCTTCGTCTCGCGGCCGACCTTGTCGATGAACTTCAAGACCCCCTTCTCTTCGGGCTTGCCGGCGATGAGCTTTTTGACCAGAGGGTGCTCGACCGCCAAGACCACATACGTCGCGCCGAAGATGGTGTCGGCCCGCGTCGTGAAGACGCGCAGGATATCACCTGACTCCAATTTAAAGAAGACCTCCACGCCAAAGCTCTTACCGATCCAATTCTTCTGCATCGTCACGACCCGCTCGGGCCAGGCCCCGAGCTCCTTCAAATCCTCGAGCAGACGGTCGCTGTACTGCGTGATCCTGAGGTACCACTGGTCCAGCTCCTTCTCGACGACCGCCGTCCGGCAGCGCCAGCAGCCGCCGTGGACGACCTCCTCGTTGGCCAGCGTCGTCTGGCAGCTCGGGCACCAGTTCACCGGCGAGGCCTTCCTGTACGCCAACCCTTTCTCGAACATCTTCGTGAAGAGCCACTGGTTCCACTTATAATAATCCGGCAGGCACGTGGTCACCTCGCGCGCCCAGTCGTAGGAGAAACCCATGCGCACGAGCCCCTCTTTCATCCAGTCGATACACCGCAGGGTCCAGCTCTCCGGATCGGTCTTGCTCTTGATGGCGGCGTTCTCGGCGGGTTGGCCGAAGGCGTCAAATCCCATCGGGTGCAGGACGTTGAAACCCCGCAGCATCTTATAGCGCGCGATCACGTCACCGATGGTGTAGTTGCGCACGTGGCCCATGTGGATGCGCCCCGAGGGATACGGGAACATCTCCAGGACGTAATACTTGGGCCTCTGGGGGTCGGCCTCGACACGGTAGAGGGCGTTTTCCCGCCACGCCTTCTGCCACTTTGCCTCGATCGTCTTGAACTCGGATCCCATAGTCTCTACGTGTTGATGAGCTTGCGGATGCGCCGCAGGTTCGTCGCGTCCTCCCGCGGCGTGGACTTGGGTGTCTCCAGGATAAAAGCGGCGTGCCGCAGCCTGGGGTGGTTCACGATATGCGAAAACGCCTTTTTGCCTATCTTGCCTTCGCCGATGCTGGCGTGGCGGTCCACGCGTGACCCCAGGTCGCCGGCCGAGTCATTGACGTGGACGACCCGGACCGCCTTCCTGCCGCAGCGCTGCTCGATCTCGTCGAGGACCGCGTCAAAGACACGCGGCGCGCGGATGTCGTAGCCGGCGCCGAAGAGGTGCGCGGTATCGACGCACACGCCCACGCGGCCGGGGTCGCGCACGGCCTTCATGACGCGGCCATGGTCCGTGAACACGCCGCCCAGCCAATGGCCGGCGCCGGTAGTGTTCTCCAAAAGAAGCATCGCCTGCGTGTCGCGGGTGCGCTGCAGGACCTTGGCAATCGCCCCGGCAAAGCGGCTCAAGCCCGCCTCGGCCGAGCTGTCCTTGTAGCTGCCCATGTGGGTCACCAGGTACTCGGCCCCCAGGGCGGCGGTCTCGCGCACGTCCTGCACGTAGGCGTCGATGGACTTATGGTAGAGGTCGTCGTGGGGTGTCGCCAGATTGATCAGGTACGGGATGTGCACGGCCACGACCTTTATGCCGCTGGCCTGCCGCCGCCTGCGGAACTCCCGAACGTCCGCCTCATCCAGGGCGAGGGCGCGCCACTGCCGGGGGTTGCGGGAAAAGATCTGCATGGCCGAGCAGCCGAGCCTGCGGGCCCGGTCGACCGACTCGTAGATCTTTCCGCTCGTGGAGACGTGGACCCCTAAATACACGTGCTGATATTAACACAAAACGGTGAAGGGTTCAAGACGACCGCAGGGGGGCCGCAGGGGGGCGACCGCAGGGGAGCCTTCAGGAGGCGTCGCCGTTAAAGCAGTCCTTGATAGCGGCCAGCAATTCTACCGAATCGAAAGGCTTAAGGAAATACCCGTCCGCCTTGAGCGCGCCCTCTCTTACCTCGTCGAGGTCCTGGGCCAGGCCGGTGATGATGATGACCGGGATGTGCTTGTATTTCGGGTCGGACTTGAGATCGTCCAAGATCTGGAGCCCGCCCTTCCGGGGCAGGATCAGGTCCAGGAGGATGAGGTCGGGGTCCTGGGTGGAGGCCTTCTCATACCCGTCTTCGCCGTCAAAGGCCTGGAGCACCTCATAGCCTGCCGCCTCAAGGCGCAGCTTCAGGATGAGGGAGATCTCCTTCTCATCCTCGATGATGAGGATGCGTTTTTTCATGGTATGCCCCCGGCCCGTCAGGGTCAATATACCAAAAAGCCGCCCCGAGCACAATTCATTTCAAAACGGGCAAAACCCCTTCGGGAGCGGCCGGTTACCCCGCCTTTGCAGAACAACCAAGGGGTTTCCATTGACAAAAAGGGGGCCGTATACTATCATTAAAGGGCTGTTTTTTGAGATGTTGCGGCTTGGGGCAGTAGCTCAGCTGGGAGAGCACTTGCATGGCATGCAAGGGGTCGAGGGTTCAAATCCCTTCTGCTCCACCACTTTGTTCCCTCTGGGGACAAAGGGTGGCCCCGAAGCCTCCGGCTTTGGGGCCACCTTAATATCCGCTTGACACGATGTCCGTCCTTCCCTTTTCCAGGAAACTCATCCTTAAGGGCATCCCTCTCTTGGGCCTGATGGAGATCGCCATCGGCCTCGTCACCCTGCTGTCCATCCCCTTCTTCGCCCGGCTCGGCCACATCAAGCCCCCGGGCGAGCTCTTCTTCGTTTTGGCGAGCAGCCTCTTCTCTTTTGTCCTGGGGGCCGGCATCCTCTTTCGCTTCAACCCGGCCCGGCGGCTGCTCATCTTCTTCTCGGGGTGGGTCATCGTCACCAAGGTCCTCATCTACCTGGGCGTGATGACGCTCGTCTCCGAGGTCGCCACGACGGTCCCGATCCAGATCAAGAACGCCGTCTCCCTCTTCTATCACGTCCTGCTGTTGCTGTACCTGCGCCACCCGCTGGTCGAAAAAGAGTTCATATGAAGAAGACGGTCTGCTGCGCCTGTTGCGTGCTCCTTTTATGCGGCCTCTTGGCGGTGCCGGCGGACAGCCGGGACGCCGCCGAGGTCCCGGCGCGGCCGTTCCTCGTCCTGGAGCTCGAGAACAAGATCATCGGACCGGTCACGGCCGATTACATCGTCGAGGGCATCGCCAAGGCCCGCGACGGATCGTATCAGGGCGTCCTCATCGAAATGGACACGCCCGGGGGGCTGCTCGAATCCACGCGCCGCATCGTCAAGGCGGTCCTGAACGCGCCCGTCCCCGTCGTCGTCTATGTCGCGCCCGGCGGTTCCCGCGCGGGCTCGGCCGGCGTCTTCATCGCGCTCGCCGCCCACGTGGCGGCCATGGCGCCCTCCACCAACATCGGCGCCGCGCACCCCGTGATGATGGGCGACGGCCAAAAAGGGGAAACGCCGCTCAAGAAGGCCATCGAGGACCTGACCGACGCCCTGCGTGATAAGAAAGAGGCGGCCCCAAAAGAAAGAACTCCCGAAAAAAAGAAAAAAGAAACGACGGAGGAAGAAAAGCCGCGGGAAGGCGCCGGGGAGTCGGCGAACCCCATGCAGGACAAGATCCTCAACGACACGCTCGCGTGGGTCGCCACCATCGCCAAGAGCCGCGGCCGCAACGCGGAGTGGGCCCGCAAGGCCGTGCGCGAGAGCGCCTCGGCGACGGAAAAAGAAGCCCTGTCGCTCGGCGTCATCGACATCGTGGCCGCCGACAGAAACGACCTCTTGCAGAAGATGGACGGCCTCACCGTGACCGTCCTGGAAAGACCCATAACGCTCCATACAAAAGGGGCGCGCCTGGTGGCGCTCCCCATGACGAAACGCCAGGACATCCTGAGCACGGTCATCCACCCCAACATCGCCTACATCTTCATGCTCCTGGGGATGATCGGCCTCTTCATCGAGATCACGCACCCGGGCTCCGTCTTCCCGGGTGTCGCCGGCGTCATCTGCCTCATCGTCGCCTTCTATGCGTTCGCCGTCCTGCCCATCAACTACGCCGGCGTCCTTTTGATCGCGCTCGCCGTCATCCTCTTTATCGCCGAGGCGCTGACCCCGGCCACCTTCGGCCTCCTGACGCTGGGCGGCGCTGTCTCCATGGTCTTGGGATCGCTCATGCTCATCGACTCGCCGCTTCTGGGACTCAAGGTCTCCTTGAGCGTTGTCTTGCCCTTCGTGGTGGCGGTGGCGGGCATCGTCCTCTTTTTGGTGTCGCGCGTGGTCAAGGCCCACCGCACCAGGACCCAGACAGGGCCCGAGGCCCTCATCGGCGAGACGGGCACGGCCCGGACCGACATCGCGCCCGAAGGCCAGGCCTTTGTCAACGGCGAGCTATGGACCGCCTTGAGCCAGGACGGCAAGAAGATCCAGAAGGGCGAAAAGATCAAGGTCGTCGGCATTGACAAGATAAAGCTGATCGTGTCAAAATAGGCCTCCCTGGGCGGCCTCCTGCCGCCGGGCCGCAACCTTAAACCGGAGGTAACGCATGAGCTTTCCCATGATCCTGGGCGTCATCCTTGCCGTCTACGTCTTCAACTGCCTCAAGATCCTCAACGAGTACGAGCGCGCGGTCATCTTCCGGCTGGGCCGGATCCTGACCAAGCCCAAAGGGCCGGGCTTCGTCCTCGTGCTCTTCCCCATCGACCGCATGGTGCGCGTGGACATGCGCACCATCACGCTCGACGTGCCGCCCCAGGACGTCATCACCAAAGACAACGTCTCGGTCAAGGTCAACGCCGTCGTCTACTACCGGGCCATAGACCCCAACCGCGCCATCATCGAGGTCGAAGACTTCCACTTCGCCACGTCCCAGATCTCACAGACATCCCTGCGCAGCACGCTGGGCCGCGTGACCCTGGACGACCTGTTGTCCGAGCGCGAATCGATCAACGCGGAACTGCAGGACATCATCGACAAGGCGACCGACCCCTGGGGCGTCAAGGTCTCCCACGTCGAGATCAAGCACGTGGACCTGCCCCAGGAGATGCAGCGCGCCATGGCGCGCCAGGCCGAGGCCGAGCGCGAGCGCCGCGCCAAGGTCATCTCGGCCCAGGGCGAATACGAGGCCTCGGAAAAACTCGCGATGGCCGCCGAGGTGCTGCAGAAACAACCGATGTCGCTGCAGATGCGCTACCTGCAAACGCTGATGGACATGTCGACGGAGAAATCGTCCGTGGTGGTCTTCCCGTTGCCGTTGGAATTACTGCGGTGGATGGACAGGCCGGGTAAGTAGGTGGCGAAGGGTAAGAGAAGACGCGCGTACGGCGTTTTACGCAACCCTGTAGATCCAGCCGGGGTGTCGGAATGGCAGACGATCCGGTCTCAAAAACCGGTGGCCTAACGGCCATGAGGGTTCGAGTCCCTCCCCCGGCATTTTCTAAAAAACATCCCGGCCGTTCCTTATCCGTGAAAAATAAAAAAGGGGGGTCTTAGGAGGCGGGCGTTGCGAGCGGCGTAAATCCCTTGCTCCCGAACAGTCTCAAATATCGGACATAAAAACCGTCACATCGATCGCCCAAAGAGCACGTCCTGCAAAAGGACGGCTTTTTTTTAATTCGATAAGCCGGCAGGGCCGATGTGCGGGACCTGTCTTGCGATGGTATGGAAAAAGAAGCCGATATCGCGGGCGGGCCCGTTTTATTCCTTATATTCTCCCTATAAAACCCGAAGACGCAAAAAGGCACATCCATTATCTCAAAGGGCTTATCCGTCTTGTCGCTCACGGCCAGGAGAACCTGCAAATAGGGCTTCATCTCCCAAAAGGAAACGACGAATTTACCGGCGTCCTTCATCCTTTTTATGAACGGGACAGAAAAATAAACACAGGAGGCATAACGACATGCCAACAGAAAGATGCCGAGCGCATCCTTATAATTTTGCTTCATGACCAAAGACGTGACCGTTATGTGGATATGGGGCGCGTGGCGCCGGACATTGCGGATGCCCTTCAATGTTTCCTGAAAGCTGCCTTTCTCCTGCGTCACCGAATCATGGATACTCTCCCGGGAACCATAAAGAGGTATCCTCAATTGATCCAGGCCCGCCCTGCTCAATTCCCTGACCAACCTTAGATCGCGCAACAGCCTCCCGTGGGTCGATAAAACGACGCTTTGAAAACCCAGATCGGTCTTTAAATATTCGATGAAGGGGGCGATCTTTCCGTACTCCAAGGGATCGGACCCCGATATCTCGATGGAGCGATGATACCCCTGTCTCCTTAAGCTCAAGACCTGGCTCAGCAAATTCATTTCCAATATCTTCAGCCGTTTTTCCGTCACATAACGGCGCTGCCTCTCCGGATTACAAAAAAGGCAACTGTTAGAGCAAGAATCCAACTGCAGGACGGCAGCGCAGTCCTTGCTATCTGATCCCGGAACGGTCATGGGCGGCTCCGAAAAGATCCTTCACGTGCGCGACGGCCTGCGCGGCCGCCTGAAAAAACAGTATATAAGAACCCCGTGTCCTCAACAAGCATAATCGAGCGTCCCGGATCACTGATAAAAAAGAAGGAGACGGTCCGGCTCTCCCCTTCGGCGCTTACCTTCCTTCAAGCAGCAACAGGTTATTGCGGGGGCCGGCGTAGGCCGGGTCGATCGCCAACGCCCTCCTGAACATCCGTGCCGCCTCCTCCTGCCTGCCGCTGTGCGCGTAGAAGACGCCGAGGTTGTTGCAGGCGATGGACGAAGCCGGATGGCGGAGGAGGGCGTCGCGCCACAGCGTCCCGCTGTCCCTCCAGACCGTGCAGCGCCTCGCCGTCATAGCCCCCAGCCCCACGACGCATCCCGCCGCGAGGACAATCAGAAAGACCCGGACAACCCTGCCCCCTTGCCGGAGATCCCTTGCATACAACCACGCCATCCCCTCGCTGAACCCGTAGAAGAGCCCGAGGAGCGGCAGGTACGCGTAGCGGTCCGCCACGATGATCCGGCCCAGCGGCACGATCTGCAGGACCGGCAAGAGCGTCAATAGGAAAAAGAGACTGCTGAAGGCGACGACACGCGACGAGCGCCCCCACGCGAAGACGGCCCCGCCCAGTCCCGCGACGAAGAGCGCGATCAACGACGCGAAGAAGATCGGATTGCCGGGAAAGGCGAAGTACGGATACAGACAGCTCAAGCCAACGGGCCAGACCGTCTTAAAGAGATAAAAGGCCAGGGCAAAGGGCACGATCAACAGCTTGTCGACGAGATTGAAGAGCTCCGGCCGGCGCACCGCCCCGGCCGCGTGCTGCGCGAAGAATCCGAGGCCGCCGAAGACGAGCGCCAACACAAAAAAGGGTATTTTGTCCGCGAGGGCGAGCTTGCGGTCGGTCCGGCCGGGATAGCGATCAAGGAGGAGCAAGACGAGGGGCAGGGTGACGGCCGTCGCCTTCGACAGGAGAGAGAAGAGGAACAGGACAAGACTCCCGTAATAATACCGACGCGCTTGCGGCCGACGCAGGTAATGGACGTAAGAGACCAGCGCGGCCAGGAAGAAAAAACCGTAGAGCACATCCTTTCTCGCGCTCACCCACGCCACGGACTCCACGTGCAGCGGATGGACGCCGAACAGCAGAGCTGTCAGGCAGGCGACCCAGACCCTGCCGCCGATCAAGAGGACAAGCCAGAAGACGAGCAGACCGTTGAAGAGATGGAGGCCCAAATTGGTCGCGTGGTACCCGTTGGGGTCGTCGCCGGAGAGGCGATAGTCCAGCGCATAAGAGAGGAGGGTCAGGGGCTGGTAGTTGGCGACGGAAAAGGAGGAGAAGATCTTCCCGACGGCGGCGGCTGACAGGGACCGGATCCCGGGGTTCTCCACGACGTACTGGGGGTCGTCCCAGTTCACGAACCCGTTCTTCAAGGACGGCCGGAAGGCCGCCGACGTAACGGCCAGGACGAGGAAGACCGCGGCCGCGACCGTGAGGTCCTTTGAGAGACGCGCCATGCCGCCATTATAACACGAAAGTCCGCGTAAAGACTCAGCGCCACGGACTCCAGGACAAAAGCACTCACCCTATCGCTTCCTTCTCGCGCCTGCGTCTTTACCTGCGGCGAGCCTTTCGATCTCTGCGATCAGCAGAGGGTCCGGTTGATAACCGAGCTCTTGCGCCCGACGCACATCGGCACGGCTCCCGGCATACTCCCCTTTCATGACATAGGCGATCGCCCTCTGGACGTATGCCGGCGCGTAACCGGAATCGAAGGCCAGGGCCGTGTTGAAGTCCGCAAGGGCGAGATCAAGATCCCCCATGATGCCATAAAGGCTTCCCCGGTTGACATAGGCCTCGATAAAGTCGGATTTCAGCTCGATCGCTTTGTTGAACTCGGCCAGAGAACACTCGAAGGCCCCCATCGTCTTGTACACCAGACCCCGGTTGTGATAGATCCTGACATAATCGGGCTTGATCTCCTCGGCCTTTTCCAGGTCCGCGAGGGCGAGGTCGAAGAACCCCTTGCCGCTGTTCACGGCGGCCCTGTTGACATACGCCTCATGGTCCTGCGGGTCGATGGAGAGCGCCTTGTCGAAATCGGCGAGGGCGAGGTCCGGGGCCCCTGTCTCGGCATAGGCCGTCCCCCGGACACTGTAGGCCTGGGCATAATCCGGCCGAAGTTCTATCGCCCTGCTGTAGTCGGCGATGGCGCGCTCGAACTGCCCTTTGTCCTGATAGACATAACCCCGGTTGAAATAGGGCCTCGCCTTGCCGGGAGATTTTTTGACGGTATCGTCCCAGAGGGCCAGCCTCTCCGTCCAGGCGGCGTTGCGGGCAAAGGTCAGGGCCGCATAACAAGCGATGAGGAGGAGCCCCGCCACGGCCATGAGCCGCACGCTCTTCGTCCCCACGAGGTGGTACAGGCCGGCCGCCCCCAAAAAGCCGAAAGCCGCCATGGACAGATACAGCCTGTGCTCGAAGATGACGTCCCGGATGGGTATGACGCTCGATTCCGGCAAAAGGGCGATGAAAAAAAAGAACATACAGAACGAGATGAGGCGGTGGCGGCGGAACAGCCTCACGGCAAGAAGGAAAAGACCGACGAGAAGCGCCAGGCTCGCCACGACGGAGGGTTCAAGCAAGCCGTGCGCAACGGGATAATCGTAGTCCACGTTCTGGTTCAAGGGCAGGATGAGCAGCCGCAGATAGGTAACGAGGACCCTGAACTGGGTCAGGAGATACTCAAGGGGCGAGAGGCCCGGCGGGGATTCGGATATGCGCCGCATCCCGAGGAAGTCGACGGAGTGCGTCGCCATCATCGTCACGGGAATGACGAAAAGGAGCGGCGCATAGGGGGCCGCGTGCCGAAAGGCGCTGCGGCCCTCTGTCTTTAAAAAGCTGAACTCGTAGAGACAGACCGTCACGGGGAGGGTGATGGCCATCTCCTTGCAGAACATGGCGGCGACACCGGCCGCCAGCGAACCGCCGAGACACAAGCGCCGCAGGCCCGCAGGCCCGCGGTCTTCCTCCAGCAGGCGGGACCGCGCATAGAGAGCGAGAGAGGCGAGATAAAAGAATGCCGCCAGGGAGACGGCGCGCTGGATGATATATGTCACGCCCTGGGTCTGCAGGGGGTGCGCCACAAAGACCAGGGCCGCAAAAAAAGAAAGAAGGCCGGCATGGCGCGCGATCGCGCGTTCTCTCATGACGGGCGTCGCAAAGGTCAACAAACCCAACCACCAGACCAGAAGGCCTGCGCCCAGGTGGACGGCCAGGTTGAAAAAGTGATAGCCTTCCACCTTCAACCCGTGCAGGCGATAGTTGCCGAGGAAGGACAAGAACGTCAAGAAGCGCGTCGGCCAATAACGCCAGATAGGACCCAGGTGCCGGACGTGACGCAGGGCCAGATTCTCCAATAAGGTATGCTCATCATCGAATTGAAAAGGGCTGTGCAGCGTGTTGGAATAGATGAGGCTCCCCAGGACGAGCAGGATGAGGATAAAGAGAAGGTGACGGCGGAAGGATCCTTTTTGCCGCGAGGATTTTTCGGCTTTCATCGCGCGATATTTTATGCTTTGGATCTGCGGGCCGCCCAGGCGGACGCGACATAATCCGCGATGAGCTTCCTATCGGCTTCGGGGATGCCGGTGAACTCACACCCCACTTGGTAAGTCTTATAATCCCCCCTTAGCTGACAATAGCATGTCCGGCACGCCACGGTGACCGGACGTTCCTGCCGGCCGCTCAGGATAAAGCTAAAGGTCGCCTCGAGCTCGACGCCCAACGGCACCTCGGCCTCGGACAGGAACGCGAGGCCCCCCTCGCCGATATTCAGGATGCGCGCCGCATGCGCCTCGGCGGACGGCATGCCCCCGCCGGGGACCCGCGTCATTTTAATGCTCGCCTGGACGCTGAGGACCGCGCGCTTGAACCGCCGGCGCTCCGGACCCCGCCATTTCGCTTCCATGGTGCGACCTCCTTAGCTGTCCTGCCGCGTTCATGACCGGTCTTCGTCGCGGGCCTTTTCTTTGGCGCGGCGCTGCATCTCGGTCAGGTAGGCGTCCGCTTCCTCCAGGTTCTCGAACAGCGCGATGGCCGGCAGGGCCTTGATGATCTCAAAGACCGCCTTGATCTGCGGCTGCATGTTGATCATCAAGAAGCTGTTGCCGAAGCCCTCGATGCCCTTCTTCGCCTTGAGGATAACGGAGACGCCCATGCTGCTGATGTACTCCAATTGCTTGAGGTCAAGGATGAGCGCCCGGGTCGTCTCCATCAGAAAGGGCGTCACCTTTTCCTCCATCTCCCCGTACGTCGCGGAATCGAGCGAACCCGCCAGCGCCACGACAAAAACACCCTGCTCCCTCTCCTGGACCTTGATCGTCAACGCCATGTCTCCCCCCTCCTGGTTATTTGAGATCCACGACGACGGCCGTGATGTCGTCGAACTGCACGCCCTTGCCCTGGAAGCGCTCCACGAGGACCGCCAGCTCTTTTAAGGCGGCGTCCGGCGGCCTGTCGGCGAGCTGCGTCAGGGCCGTTTGCAGGCGCGCAAGACCGTACTCCTGCCCCCTGCTGTTGCGCGCCTCCGTGATGCCGTCGGTATAAAGAAAGAGGCGGTCCCCCTGCCCCAGCGACTGCGCGGCCTCTTCATACGCGTAGTCCTTCACGACCCCCAGCGGCGGGCCGGCCGCAACGACGCGCTCCTCGACCTCGCCGCCGGGACGCACGACGAGCATGGGCGGATGCCCGGCGCACGCCGCCCGGACCGAACGCGACGACGCGTCGATGACCAGATAGATCCCCGTCACGAAACGCCCGTCGAGGATATCGGCCAGCTCCCGGTTGAGCGCCTTAAAGACATCGTGGGGCGCCTCAAAGGTCCGCGCGAAGACGCGGAAGAGCGACACCGTCTGCGCCATGATCAAGGCGGCCGGCACGCCCTTGCCCGAGACGTCGCCGACAAAGACCCCCAACCGCTCCTCGCCCAGGCGGACGATATCGTAGAGGTCGCCGGCCACGTACTTCGCCGGCTTCATCAGGGCCTGCACATCGAGCCCCGCGCAGGCGACGGTCCCGCGCGGCAAAAAGTGGGCCTGGATCTTGCGGGCGATCTCAAGCTCTTTCTCCATCAACTGGCGCCGCCGTGACTCCGCCAGGAACCGCTCGAAGAGACACACCCCGTAGGTGACGACGATGAGCAAGAGCGGCAGAAAGACATCCAGATACAGCCGGCCGCGGTCAAAGAGGACCTGCCCCGCCCAAAAGACCGCGGCGGCCAGGAACAAATTCAGGCCCAGGGCCGCCAGCGGCAGAAAGGCACGGCAGATCAACAGGCACAGCAAGAAAACCGTCAGGGCCACCGCCGCGTTCACCCAGGGTGCGGCGGCGCTCAGGAACCGGCCCGTCAGGACGCTGTTAGTGACGCTTGCCTGCAGCCCGACCATCGGATAGACGTTCTCGAGCGGCGTCGCCCGCAGGTCCGATGTGCCCGTTGCGGTCAACCCGATAAAACAGATCTTATCCTTGAATACAGAGAGGTCCAGTTTCGGCGCTCCGCCTTCCGCCGCCACCATAAAAGACCTCAGGAGGTCAAAATAAGAGACGCGCCGGAAGGTCTTGTGCCACGGCCCCGGATAATTGATGAGCACACAGCCGTCCCGGCCCAACGGGACGCGCAGCCGGTCTGCGAAGACGATCGCGCCGGCCGTCGGGGAAACATCCAGGAGCGGGACCCCGAGGCTGTCGGCCGCGACCCGGAACCCGAGGTTCGGGACCGGCCCCCCGGCCGTCAAGACGAACAGCGGCACGCGGCGGATCTTGCCGTCAGGGTCGACCACCACATTGATGTGCCCGAAATCCCTGGCAGCCCCCCCCAGGACCCGGACGATGCCGCCCAGGACCATGCGGCTCTCGGGAAAGACGGCCTGCCGCACCCGCTCCTCTTCGAGATAGAAGGCCTTGGGGAGGTACACGTTGCCGCTCTCCGCCATGGCCTGCGCGAGGACCGCGTCATGGGCGGAGGGCTCGCTCAGGAGCAGGTCGAAGACGACGGCGCGGGCCCCCAGCGCCCGCAGGACGTCGATCAGGCTCGCGTGAAAATCGCGCGGCAGGGGCCAATGGCCGAGGTTGCCGAGCGTATCGTCGGAGATCTCGATGATGACGATGTCGGACGCGACGGGCCCGGGAGGGCGCAGGCGAAAGCGCAGGTCGTAGAAGAAGTTCTCCTGGGGCCGGAACCACGAAAAAAGAGACGCGGCAACGATCAGGAGGACGGCGGCGGCCGTCACGCTCGTTGGGACTGCGGGTCCGCGGGGTCTGTTCATGCCTAAAAGTGATACTGCCAGCTCAGCGTCGCGGCGCTGTCCGAGTATTCGGCCAGCGCGTCGTTCGAGACGTTCTCGCGGTACGTATAATAGAGCGCCAGCGACGTGCGCTCGTCGAACCGGTGGCGCAGGCCGCACGTGGCCGTATAGAGATTATTGAACTGGCGCGGGTCGCCCGAAGCGATCGTGCGCGTGTCGTACTCTTTGCGGGTGAACGAGAGGCTCGAAAAGAGGGCGTCGTTCTGCGACATCTTGAACGTCCACGCCAGGCTGTGCCGGAAAGAGATGTAATCGTAATAATCGAGGTACCGGGCGTTGGCGTCGTTGACCGTCACCTTCGTCCCGAGGCGCCAGGAGAAACGCTTGCCGACCAGCCCGCCGATCCGGTACGCGCCGCTGTACTGCCTGTCGCGGCGCTTCTTGTCCTGCACGGAGCCTGAGGTGTCGCCCATGGCCTTGGCGTGGATGTAATCCTTGACCGCGTAATCGCAGACGATCTCGTGGTAGAGCGTCTTGGAGACATAATGCCGCAGCTCCAGATACCCCTTCGGGCTCCAGAAGTCGCCGTCGCGGTTGCGGGGGTAGTTCAGCAGGAGGGCGTTGGCGCCGCCGCTCAGATGCAGGCGCCCGAGCTTCTTTGTAAGGCGGCCGCCCACCTGGTTCATGATATACCGGTTATCCGTCAACTCGTGGTAGTTATAGGCAAAGAGGTCATAGTCCCACTTCAGGATCAGGCCCGGGGACATCTCCTGGGGGCGGTCGACCGCAAAGGAGACTCCCTCGAAAAAATCGCCCTTGCGGTGCGCGCTGAGATTGGCGTTGGTCTCATAGCCGTGAAAGACGCCCAGGCGCGCCCGTGTCTTCCCGCGGCGGCGCCGCTCCCTGTCCAGCTTCGTCTCGATCTTGTTCAGGAGATCTTTGACGCACAGGTTCTTCTCTTCGATCTCATCGTGTTCGGCGGCCCAAACGGCGGCGCGCGGAAAAAAGAAAACGCCGGTCCCGATGAGGCACGCGAAGAGCAGCGCCCGCGGGCGCGTCTTTAGGAACAACGGCCCTCCTTTGCGTATGACATCAGGTCGACACCCCGAGGGAGTTGTCGTCGTCTGACGGAGGCGGCTGATTCGTCGTGTCCGGATCGGTGATGTCCTCATGGAAGGAGGAATCCATCATGGGGTCTTCGAACATCGGATCGTCCATCATGGGGTCTTCGAACATCGAGTCGTCCATCAGGGGGTCGTCCATCATGGAGTCACCCATCATCGGGTCCTCCATCATGGGTTCGTCCGTCCTCGGCTCGTCCATCAGGGGCTCATCTGCCAAAGATCCCCCCATCATCGGGTCTTCGCTGCCCGCAAGACTCTCCTGCGGCAGGGACTCGTCCCTAAACAGCCCCTGCGTCTCACCCTCGGCAGGCATCCTCTCTTCTCTCAAAAGGGACGATATCGCCGCGGGATCGGAGGACGTGTCTTCCGTCATCGGGGGCACGGGAGCGGCGGCCGTATCCGGCGGCGTCTCCCCTGCGACGGGCAACGGTCTCACCGCAGCCGTGCCGGCCGCGTCTTCCTCTTTCGGCTCTTGCGGCCGAGGCTCCGCCGGCGCAACGGGCTCCGGCTCGGCTCCTTTCCCTGTCTCAGGCGCGGACGGCGGTGCGAGGCCAAGCTCTTCGTGCAACGCCTGCAGCTGTTGTTTCTCTTGATGCCACTCGTTGATCTGCTCGACGGGCACGACGAAGATCTCCCCTAAGAGGCCGTCGGCGGCGACGCTCACGCCCTGGCCCGTCGCCACGCCGGTCTCTTGCGTCACGTTGCCGGCCGCGTCGATACCGCTCACCCAGACGTCGTCCTCAAAGACGCTGACGTCGGTGCGCCCGGTCCTGAAGTCCGTCAGCCACGCCGTGCCGCGCGCCCCCGAGATCGAGGTCGGGGTGCGCACCTGAAAAGGTCTCTCGGCCGCGACGCCCCTGATGATGGAAAAGACCCGGCCTTCTCTCAAAAAGACGAGGCCGGGTTCCAGCTCTTCGACCGTGACGGTGGTGTTCTCCTTGACCGTGACGGTATTGCGCAACGTCTCATCGAAGGCCACGGTGCAGCGGCTCGCCGGTCCGCACTGGATCTGGGTCTCTGGAACGACCGCTTCTCCTTTTGCGGCGGCCTGCCAGGGATCCGTCTCGGCGGCCCTCACCGTGACGTCGCCCGATACACCGACGATCGTCGCCGCGTCCGCGACCGTCGCCACCAAAAATGCCGCCCCCCACAAGAGAACAAACCGGCTCATCCGCTTCATCATGGCGCCTTCCTCCTTCGGGCTACGCACACTCCAAGAACTTTATCATCTTGATGCCGCGGCCTCCGTCAAAGAACTCGACCTCGTTCATCAGCTGCTTGATCAAAAAGACGCCGCGGCCGTTCGGCTTCTCCTTATTGTCCTGCTGCGTCGGGTCCGGGATCTTGGAAAAATCAAAACCAGCCCCTTCGTCCTTGACCTTCATGACGAGTCTTTGTCCCTCCAGCACCACGGAGACGTCCACGAAGAGACCCGGGTCCAGGCGGTTGCCGTGGCGCATCGCATTGGTAAGGGCCTCCTCGAGCGCGAGCTTGATGGGAAAGACGTCCTCTTGGGGCAAAGAGAGCCTGCCGAAGTGGTCGAGCGCCTCCTTGATGAACGCGTTGACATGTTCAAGGCGGTTCGGCAGACGCCGTTCGAGCAGCATGCGCTTAGGCTCCTTGGTCATGGGGGGTCTTGGGGTCGATCTCTCCTCTTTGAACGCCGTCGAGGAACGAATCCAGATACTCATCGGCCTCCTCGAGGCTCGCCACCATCGCGTCCGGCAGCACCTTCATGACGTCAAAGACCTTCTGGATCTGCGGCTGCGGGTGGACCCAGAGGAACTTGGCCCCCTTTTCGCTCAACGCCGCCTTGACGCGAAAAAAGACGCTCAGGCCCAGGCTGCTGATGTAGGTCATATCCTTGAGCTCAAAGATGAGGGCCTGGGCCTTCCCCAGGATCCCTTTCACCTTGTTCTCCAGCTCCAGGTAGGTATCGGTATTGACCTCCCCGTCCGGGCTCACGACGTAGACGCCCGGCTCACGCTCTTCGATCTTGACCTGCAGAGACATAACACCCCTTTCTCGCATGCGCGGCCGCCCTTGAAAGACCGCGGCAAGCTATCGTATCTTGCACCTTATCAACATTTTATATTAAAGATGGGGCAACCCACAAGGGAAAATACGAGAAATGTGCGGGGAGGGGAAAAGACCGGACTAGACCAAAACGACGGTCTGGTCCCGGAAGGAGACGGTGTCGCCCGCCTTGAGCTTGCGCCGGACGCGCGATTCGGGCCGGCCGTTGACCTGGACAGCGCCCTGCCGGATCAACTCTTTGGCGGCGGCGCCGTGCGGCGCCCAGCCGATATGCTTGATGAGATTGTCGAGCTCGATATAAGGACCGCGGAGGGACAGCTCCATGGGAAAGGATTATTGGGTCAGGAGCTCGAGGGCGCGCAGATACTTCTGGGTCGTCTTGGCGATGATGTCCGGCGGCACCTCGGGTGCCGGCGGCGTCTTATCCCAGGAGAGCCCCTCGAGGTAGTCGCGCATGAACTGCTTGTCAAAACTGGGCTGAGGCCGGCCGGGCAGGTATCCCTCCCGCGGCCAGAAGCGCGAGGAGTCCGGCGTCAGGACCTCGTCGATGAGGATCACGCGGTCGCCGAAGCGGCCGAACTCGAACTTCGTGTCCGCGATGATGACCCCCCGGGTGGCCGCGTAATCCGCCGCCTTCGCGTAGAGGGCGATGCTCTTCTTGCGGATCGTGTCAAAGGCCTCGTCGCCGACGAGCGCGCGGGTGGCCTTTTCGTCGATGTTGATGTCGTGGCCGGCGGCGGCCTTCGTCGACGGCGTGAAGATGACCTGCGGCAGTTTTTCGGACTCCCGCAGGCCGGCCGGCAGGCGGATCCCGCAGACAGACTGCTTGGCCTTGTACTCCTTCCAGCCGGAACCCGACAGGTACCCGCGCACGATGCACTCGACCGGCAAGGGCTCGGCCCTCTTGACGAGCATCGAGCGCTCCTGCAAGACATCTTTGTGGCACGCCAGCCCCTGCGGGTACTTATCGACGTCGGCGGTCAGGAAGTGGTTCTCCGTGACGTCGCGCAAAAAATCGAACCAGAAAAGCGAGATGGCCGTCAGGACCCTGCCCTTCTCGGGGATACCGCAACCCAGGACCACGTCAAAGCACGAGATCCGGTCGCTCGCCACGATGAGCAGCTCTTCGCCCAGATCATAGACGTCCCGCACCTTGCCCCGCCGCACCAGCGGCACGCCCGGCAATGCCGTCTCCACCACCACGCGCTTCTTCGTCCTCATTCTTTCCTTCCTTGACCGAGAACTATTCCTGAAGGCGCTTGTTCTGTTCCTCCCACTCGTGCCAGATCTCTTTAGGCAGGCGGTCGCCGAACTTCTGCAGGAACAACTTCTGACCCTCCATCTCCTGGAGCCACTCAAAGCGGTCGATATCCGACAACTTTCTGACATCGTCTTGGGCAAGGTCGAGACCGGTCAGGTCCAGGCCGTCCGGCGTCGGGACAAAGCCGATCGGCGTGGGCCTGGCCGGGACCTTGTTGTTGCAGCGGTCCAGGACCCACTCCAGGACCCGCAGGTTCTCGCCGTAACCAGGCCACAGGAACTTGCCGTCTTCGTCCAGCCGGAACCAGTTCACGTGAAAGATCTTCGGCGGTTTTTGCATCTTCGCGCCCATCTTCAGCCAGTGGCCGAAGTAATCGCCCATGTGGTAGCCGCAGAACGGCAGCATCGCCATCGGGTCGCGCCGGACCTCGCCGATCTTGCCGAACTGCGCGGCCGTACGCTCCGAGGCCATCGTCGCGCCGACGTAGACCCCGTGCTGCCAACTGAAGCTCTCGTAGACCAACGGCGCCACGTGCGCGCGCCGGCCGCCGAAGATGATCGCCGAGATAGGCACGCCGTGGTGGTGTTCCAGACGAAAGGATATCGAAGGACACTGCGACGCCGGCGCCGTGAAGCGGCTGTTCGGATGCGCGCCCTTGATCACCTTTCCGTCTGCGTCCTTGTGCCCCGGCTTCCAGGGCTGCCCCTTCCAATCGATGCCTTCTTTCGGCGGCGGCTCGTCGCCGTCCTCCCACCAGACGGTAAGATCTTTTTTAAGGAGTACGTTCGTGAAGATGGTGTTCTTCTTCGCGGTCTCCATGGCGTTCAGGTTGGTCCGGCTGTTCGTCCCCGGCGCCACGCCGAAAAACCCCGCCTCCGGATTGATGGCCCAGAGCGCGCCGTCGGAGTCCACGCGCATCCAGGCGATGTCGTCGCCCACGGTCCAGATCTTGTAGCCCTTGACCTTGAGCCCCTCCGGCGGCACGAGCATGGCCAGGTTCGTCTTGCCGCAGGCGCTGGGAAAGGCCGCGGCGATATATTCGACGTGGCCGTTGGGCTCCTCGATCCCCATGATGAGCATGTGCTCGGCCATCCACCCCTCGCGCCGCGCGAGGTGGCTGGCGATGCGCAGGGACAAACACTTCTTGCCCAGAAGCACGTTGCCGCCGTAGCCCGAGCCGACGCTCCAGATCGCGTTGTCCTCTGGAAAATGCATGATGAGACGCCTGTTGATGTCGAGGTCAGCCTTGGAGTGCAGGCACTTCGTGAACGCGCCGTCCGTCCCGAGCTGCTCAAGGACCTTGATGCCGATGCGCGTCATGATGCGCATGTTCAAGACGACGTAGATGCTGTCGGTCAACTCGACGCCGATCTTGCTGAACGGCGAGCCGACCGGCCCCATGGAGAACGGGATGACGTACATCGTGCGCCCGCGCATCGCCCCCTTGAAGATCGCCCCGGCCTTGGCATACGCCTGCTTGGGGAGCATCCAGTTGTTCGTCGGGCCCGCGTCCTCCCTGCAGCGCGTGCAGATAAAGGTCAGGTTCTCGGTGCGCGCCACGTCGTTGACGGCCGTGCGGTGGTAGAGACAACCGGGCATCTTCCTCTGGTCGAGGCGGATCATCTCGCCGGTCGCCACCGCCTCGTCTTCCAGCCGCCTCTTCTCCTCTTCCGAGCCGTCGAGCCAGACGACGCGGTCCGGCCGGCACATCGCCGCCATCTGGGCGACCCATTTCTTCAGCTTGGCGTGCTTGACGCCCTCGGCATGCAGGGAATACTGAAAGGCCATCATCTCTCCGTGCTAATACGCTTCCTTCAACAAAGCCCAGGTCTTGGGCCCGACCTTGCCGTCGACCGCAAGGCCGTGTTCTTCCTGAAACTTCTCGATGGCGGCGAAGGTCTTGGGCCCGATCTTGCCGTCGAGCGCCCCGTCGTAAAGACCGAGGTTCTTGAGGGCCCTCTGGATGGCCTTTTCGTCCGGGGCGGCGGGCGCCGGCTCGGGCGCCGGGGCCGCCTCTCTGGAGACAGCCGCGCCCTCCGCGAGAAGGCGCACCTCTTCGTTGACCACCAGATCCGCTTCAGGCGCCTCAACGGCCTGCGCGCCGGGGGGCGCCTCGGCCGCACGGGCCAACACGCGATCCGCAGCGGCGAGGTCAAAGCGTTCGGCGTTCGCCTCCCGCCGGTCCCGCGTCACGGGCGTCGGGCCGCAGCCGGCTGCCAGGGCGGCCACCACACACAGACTCATCCAGAAAGACTTCATAACCGATCCCAAAAGACGGTCATAGATATTTAAAGAGCTTCTCTTTCGTGTTGCGGCCGGCGATGCCGTCTACCTTCAGGCCCATGTCATCCTGGAACTCGCGGATGGCGGCCTTGGTCATCGAACCGATCTTGCCGTCCAGGACCCCGGCGTAATACCCCGCGTTCTTCAGGGCCCGCTGGATATCCGTCTCGCTCATCTCCGAGGCAGAGGCCACGGTAGCCGTAGGCCCCGTCTCCCGCGGCAATGCATCCAGAGACGGCGCACGCGCCGGCGTCCCCGACACGTTCATGTCCGCTTCCACCACGGCCAGGCGGTTCTCCAGCGCCTGCACGCGGTTCTCCAGCGCCATCGTGCCCGACGAAGAAGTCGTCGCGCACCCCTGCAGCAACAAAACCCCTAACACCAACGTCACAACCATCCTCGCCATAGATCCTCCCGGCAGTCGCTGATTATGGGCTAAAATCTTGTATCATATATAGCACAATCGTCCCAAAAGTCAACGGCGCGCTGGAAAAAACGGGGACAAGAATGACAGGGGGGCGGCCGGGTGAAACGCCGCCGGCAGGGGCCGGCGGACTAAAAGGCCAGCCTCAGGAAGTGCTCGACCAGGATGGGATCGAACTGCCGGCCCGACTCCTTACGGATGACGTCCAGGGCCGCCTCTTCGGACAAGGGCTCGGGCCGGTACGGCCGCGGCGTGATCATGGCCTCATACGCCTCTGCGAGCAGGATCATGCGCGCGCCCAGGGGTACGTCCTCGCCCTTGAGGCCGCGCGGGTACCCCTCTCCGTCGTAGCGCTCGTGATGACAGAGGATGATGCGGCACAGGGGCTCCAAAAAAGAGATCTCCCGGATCATCCGTGCGCTCTGCAACGGATGCTCCCGGATGCGGCCGCGCTCCTCGTCCGTCAGAGGCTGCGTCTTCGCGAGGATGTGCAGCGGCGTGCGAAGAAAACCCAGATGCGCCAGGTACGCGGCCTGGGCGGCCCGCCGGATCTCCTCGGCAGGCAGCCTGAGGCTCATCCCCAGCGCCTCGACGTCCTTGACGACGCGCTCCATGAAACCGTTCTGATACCCCAGGCGCTGTGAGACCTGCCGGACCATGGGCTTGAGCGATTCGATGACGGCCTCTTCGTGGCGCACGTTGATCTCATGCAGCCTGCCCTGGAACTTCCGGAAGGCGTCCGACCGCGGCGGCTGCCGGCCGCCCGCTCCCCGGGCCGCCATGCCCTTCTTCTTGAAGACGGTGATACGGTTGTGGCCGCGGCCCTTGCTGTGGTACATGGCCTGGTCCACCGCGTCCAGAAGGGAACACACGTCGCTCTTGCCGGCCCGCGGAAAAGAAACGACCCCGACGCTCAACGACACGGATATCCGGCGCGTGGCGTCGCCCATGGGTGTCGCCTTCACCATCCGGATGATCTTGCGCGCCGCGGCCACGGCGCCCTCGGGGCGCGTATCGGGCAAGAAGAGCACGAACTCGTCGCCTCCGTAACGCACGATGACGTCGGTGGAACGGACCGCGTCCTTGAGGAGGCGGACCACCTCCCCCAGGATGCTGTCTCCGAAGACGTGGCCGTAGGTATCGTTGATCGTCTTGAAAAAATCAATATCGAGCAGGATCAGCGAAAAGGGCCGGTCGTAGCGCTGGGAGCGCTTGATCTCCTCGCTGAGGCGCTCGTTCAAGTAGCGCGCGTTATAGACGCCCGTGCGGCCGTCGCGCAGGGAGAGGCTGTTCAGGGACTCGTTGAGCGCCCGCAGCGTCAGGTTGGCGTCGCGCAGTTTCATGGAGACGAGCTTCGTCTCGCTGATGTTGGAGATGAAGCACAGGGCGTGCGGCGGCTGGGAACCGAAGACGAGCGGGATGCTCGAGGCGAGCGTGTACAGGAGCGTGCCGTCCCGGCGGACGAACGTGATCTCGCGCGCCCGGCGGATGAGCTTGATGGAGGCCAGATATATGCGCTGGTCCGGCATGATGAAATCGGTCAACGGACGGTTGAGGACGTCCGTCTCGGCATGCCCCAACATGCGCAGGAAGCTGCGGTTGATGAACTCGATCGTGTTGTCGGGGCGCACCTCCGCGATGCCCTCGACGGCGTGCTCCATGATCGCGTGGATCTTCTTGTGGTAATACTCGAGCCGCTCCTCGGCCCGCTTGCGGGCGCTGACGTCCCGCAGGATCTCGATGCGTCCGCCCTGGAGGGTCCCCTGGACGATCGGGTAGCTCCAGTGTTCGACGGTGAAGGTCGCGTCGGAGTCAGCCGGAGACAGCGCGCACTCCGGGCAGCTCATCGGCTGCTGGTTCTCGAAGGCCGCAAAGAGCTCGGCGAGGAACTCCGCCTTGTCCTGGAACAAGGGGGTCAGCCGCGCCTGGAAGACCCGGCGCGCGTCTTCGCCGATGAGGGCCGTCTTGTCGATGCCGAGGTACTTCTGGACGCTGCTGCTCGCCCACCGGACCTTGGCATCGCTGTCCAGGATCAGGATGACCTGATCGAGGGCGTCGATCCCCTCTTCGAGCATCGACTCGTACTTCTTCTCCAGGCGCTCGATCTCCATGAGCCGCGTGCGGTCCTTGAAGACCGACCGGACGCCGCAGTACTTGCCGGTGTTGTCGAAGAAGGCCATGGCGTTCATCTCGCCGGTGATCCGGCCGCCGTACTTGGTCACGAGGACGAAGTCGTCTATCTTGATCTTGCCCTTCTTGAGAAAGGTGCGGGTCCGGTCCAGGAAGAGCGGCCGCATCTCGGCAGCGATGATGTCGCGCAGGCGCATGCCTATCAGCTCCTTCTTGGTGTACCCGAGGGAATCGGCGAGGTGCTTGTTGACGTAGATGAACTTGCCCTCCCGGTCCGCGATGCACATGAAATCGCTCGACGCGTCGAGGAGGACGCGGTACTTCTCGTCGATGAGCTGATATAGGATGCGGTAGACGAGCGGAAGGTCCGGCTCCTCGAGTTTGCGGCCCAGCTGCCAGAGATTATCGGGATCGATCATGGCGTATGCCCGAAAAAAAAGGGGCGCCCCCCTCGGAGCCCCCCGACCGTCTTCTCAGGAAAGAATTCCCAGCGACATAGGAACCTTCCATCATCGTTATTATTTTAGCACAAAACCCCTTTCATTTCAATAAGAAGAGGAACAAGCAGGCCGGTCCCCCGTAACGGGATCAACGGGGCTTAAAACGGAAGGTCTTGATGATCCGGTCGAAGACCGCTGTGGCGGCCCAATAATCCGAGACGAGGTTCTTGTAGATCAAGACGTAGAGCCCCTCCCCCTTCTCGAAGAAAAGGAGGTGCTCTTTGATGGGGACGTCCTTGGCGTCGGGATGATAGAGGGGGAGCCGGTAGATGCTGACGGCGAGATATTCCAGGGCCGAGGCGCCGCACGGCAGAAGCCTGACTTTCTGCTCCTGCAGTTTATAGCCGGGCAGGTTCTCGGCGGCCGCGGCGCGCGCGTCGGCCAATTCCCGGGCCGTCTCATGCGTCCCGCCGGCCGCCTTCTTCGGATAGACCGTCAAGGTCACGGAGGGACCGAAGCCGACGCCCCTGTCGATCGCCCCGAAGACGTGGACCTGGAAGTACTTCTCCGTCGAGCCGACGGACTCCCGCAGCGTCCACTCTTTAGGATACTGAAAAGAAAAACCTTCGCCTTCATATGTCGCCATCGGCATCTTCATATCGACCTCACGCGCAAAGAAAAAAACCAGCCCCGCGGCCAACGCCACGGCCGCCCCGATGATCCCTATCTTTTTCGTCTTCATGCGCCCCTCATGGTTACGCCGGATCAGTACTCCGCCAGATCAGGATAGTACAATCTGATGACCGTTTTCGCTTCCGCCTCGCCCAGGGCCATGATCGCCGCCCAGGCGTCCTGGTTGAAATCGGTCTCTGCGCCCTTGATCTCATTCCAGACAGCAGCGCCGTTCGTAAAGGCATGAAACTCCTGATCGATGGTATTGTCATAAAGCCTGGCCGGGTCGTCGGGGTCGCCGGCCCGCAGGGGCTGCCCCTGCGTCGTATCGTGGGCCCACCAGGCATGCGTGCCCTCGTGGCCCAACAGGGCCGCGTGCACGGTGACGCTGCTCGAAAACTGGCTGAGATCGATGGTGATGGTGTTAAAGTATGGCTCGTACCACGCCGCCGCGCCTAAAACGCCCGACCCGAAACCGATGGGCGTGTCGTAAAGGGTGATCCTGTCGGCGATCGCGCTGCCGGCGACCGATGCGGCCAAGGCATCAAAACCGGCCTGGGCCGCCAGCGCATAGGCGCCTGTCGCTGATGCCGCGGCCGAAAGAACGGTCGGGCAAGAGACCGAAACGCCGCTAAGAGAAACGGCTTCTATCTTATAGTAGTACTCCGTGCCGTTGGCTACGAAATCGGAATAGCTCGTGTACCAGATGGGCCATCCGTCGATAAGGACCTCATAGCGTCCATCCAGTGACGTCGCGCGGCTGATGCGAAAATAATCGGCCTCAAAGGTCGATGTAAAACCCCACCCCAGCTGGATAGAGCCGTTGTTACCGCAGGCCAGCGGCGCCCCCCAATCGGCATAAACCGTCGTCGGCGAGACAAAGCCCCCCCCTTCATCGTCCCCAGAACCGCCGCCAGCGCCGCCACCGCCGCCGCCGCTATCTCCGCCACCGCCAAAGCCTCCGCCGCCGCCACCGCCACCGCTATCTCCGCCACCGCCAAAGCCTCCGCCGCTGCCGCCGCTGCCATAAGAACCGCCGCCGCTGCTGCCGCCGCTGCCTCCGGACGAACCACCGCCTCCCCCATATCCCGTGCCGTAATACGCCGTGCTTTTACTGAGGGTGCCGTCGGCGCTCAGCGCGATCATGGCCATCTTCTTGCCGGTCGGGTCCTCCATG